>ENA-ORNB01000333-ORNB01000333.1-human-gut-metagenome-genome-assembly--contig:-NODE-333-length-52523-cov-5.634082_pt1 | contig 52523 bp, 60 predicted proteins | sample MGYA00242112_ERZ509016 | MGnify/ENA primary metagenome ERZ509016 (study PRJEB26280, sample SAMEA2338705) | human gut metagenome | biome: human gut; feature: human-associated habitat; material: faeces...
AGTGAAGATAGGTCAGGAGATGATATAGCATCTTTCAAATCCGTATTCAGCGCGACTTTCCGGAACATTCCCCGGTGTCCGATCTTATTGGACAGCCAAATCATCAGGCCGAAGCCGGCCACTAATCCGACTAGGACCGTCAATGTCGCTTCCCCGATCTCTTTTCCGCTGACTCCTTCGAAATCGAAATTATCGTTATTCAGTAAGCCCATGACCAGGCCGCCGGTAACCAATACGATACCGCTTATTCCGGCAACCCCGAATCCCGGAATGATAAAGATTTCTATTGCGAGCAATAGAATGCCGATGATGAAGATCAGAATTTCCCAATTTGCCGCCAGTCCGTCTATATAGAGTGGTGCAAAGTAGAGGACTGCTGCCAGTAGGGCGGCCGCAGAGGGGAAACCCAGCCCTGGTGTTTGCATTTCGAAGTAAATACCGCCGATGATAATAATGATCAGAATAGACTGAAAAATAGGGTTCATTAAAAATCCTTTTAAATCATCTTGCCAACTGGGTGTATAACTTCTCATTTCGTAGTCTTTATATCCCAAATATTGCGTGATTACTTCATCCGGATTTTCGGCTATGCCGTCGCAATATCCCCACTTTTGAGCTTCCTGCGCTGTGAAAGTAAGGACTTTTCCTGTGTCTATCAGGTTGGGAATAGCCACCCGTTCGTCTACCATCGCTTCAGCTATCAACGGATCTCGTTTCCATTTGTATAAAGTATCGTTTTTTTGAATGATTGTATCCTGTCCGTGCGCTTCGGCTGTCGAACGCATCATGGAGCGCATATAGGACTGGTATTTGTCCGGCATGGCTGCCCCTGTTTGGTTCACGACAGTGGCTGCCCCGATGTTTGCGCCTTTCCGCATATAAATTTTCTTGCATGCGATGGAAATGAGCGCTCCGGCAGAAGCGGCATTGTTGTCGATAAAGACATAGACTGGGATGGAATTGTACAAAATGGCCGTACGCATCGAGTCTGCCGCATCCACTTGGCCGCCGTATGTGTTCATATGGATCAGGACGGCATCTGCCCCCAAGGCATTGGCTTCCGCCAGACCACCTCTAAGATACAGGCGCGTGGTATTGCTTATCTCCTTTTTTATATCGATTTTATATACTAACGGGTGCAAGGTGTCTGCCGCTGATATAAATGGGGCTATCTGGACCAATATGATAGCTAAAAAAAGTCCTAAATTTTTCTTCATTTTATATTATTCTCCATCTCTTTTACATGTTGTACGAATTTGTAACATACATGTTGTGAATTTTGTATTTTAGTTGCTTGAAAACTTGTAAATACTGCTCATTTTCAAAGCTGTTTGTTATAAATGTATTAAGTTACGATTTTTAATATTAATAATCATCAAACCGCATTGTAATTAAAATATTATTCCTACATTTGTAATGTCCTTCAATGCTGAAGGATAATGCCAAACCGGTATTAAACAAATAAAAAAATAAGTAATATGAATGCGTTGCAATTTCAGAAAAAATTATTGAGCATGCAAGAAAACATGATGAATTTTGCATTAATGCTCACCGCAAATCGGGATGACGCCCAGGATTTGATGCAAGACACAACGCTGAAAGTTTTGGACAATCAGGAAAAGTTTGTAGATAATATTAATTTCAAAGGATGGGTCTTAACTGTGATGCGTAATATCTTCATAAATAATTACCATAAAATCGTTCGTACACAGACTGTCGTTGACCAAGGTGTCGACTTGTATAATCTGGATGTAGTGAATGATTCAGGTTTTGATTCTCCTGACGGTGCTTATCAGATCAAAGAAATAACAAAAGCGATAAATAGTCTGAACGATGAACTGAAGGTTCCGTTCTCCATGTTTTTGAGTGGTTACAAGTATAATGAGATTGCAGAAAAGCTCTGTGTTCCTCTGGGGACGGTTAAGAGTCGTATCTTCTTCGCTCGTCAGGAATTACAGAAAGTCTTGAAAGATTTTCATCGGAGTTGAGGTGAAGTTTAAAATAAATATGTGAAAAAATAAACGGGGGTATCCAAGAGGTGCTCCCGTTTATTTTTATTACTTTTGGCGCAAAATTCTAAACGGAAATGAGAAGTTTTGCAAGTGATAATAATTCGGGCGTTCATCCTTTGGTGATGGATGCTGTGATAAAGGCGAACGATAATCATGCAGTAGGATATGGTGACGATCCCTGGACAGTAGCAGCTACAGCGAAAATAAGAGAAGTGTTTGGCGAAATGGCATCGCCTTTTTTTGTTTTTAACGGAACGGGGGCGAACGCTGTAGCTTTGCAGGCAGTGACACGTCCGTTTAATAGTATTTTGTGTGCTGAAACAGCTCATATTAATGTGGACGAGTGTGGTGCTCCTGCCCGTATGACCGGCTGCGCTGTCGTGACGATTCCGACTCCGGACGGAAAACTGACACCGGAATTGATCAAACCTCGGCTGCATAATTTCGGTGTCTGCCATCATTCACAGCCGAAAGCTGTCTATATTTCACAAGTTTCCGAGTTGGGGACGATTTATACGATCGAGGAGGTCAAGGCGATTGCCGATTTGTTACATTCTTATGACATGTATCTGCATATGGACGGTGCACGTTTGGCGAATGCCTGCGCTTATCTGAATTGTTCGATGCGGGAGATAACCGTTGAGGCCGGGGTGGATATCCTCAGTTTCGGGGGAACCAAAAATGGGATGATGATGGGAGAGGCAGTCGTCTCTTTCCGTCCGGAAATAACCGAAAATTTGCAGTATTTCAGAAAGCAATCTGCTCAATTGGCTTCCAAGCTGCGTTATCTTTCCTGTCAGTTTATCCCTTATCTTGAAAATGACCTGTGGCTGGAAAACGCAAGAAGAGCTAATCATAGTGCTTATCGTTTGGCTGAAGCGTTGAAAAAGTATCCGCAGATACGGTTTACCCAGAAAATAGAATCCAACCAGCTTTTCTTTACCATCCCCACGGAACCGTTAAAGAAGTTGCAAGAGAAATATTTCTTCTATATGTGGAATGAAGAAGCCAACGAAGCACGGCTTGTCACTTCGTGGGATACGACGGAAGAGGATATTGACGCTATGATACGGACGTTGGATGCCCTGTTCTGAGTAAAAAGCCGTAGGGCTTCCTACCGTTCCCTTATAGGGAAATTTGCGTTCCCTGCCGAGGAAACATCCGTTTCCCGCTGAGGGAACTCCCGTTTCCTGCCAGGGGAACGGAAATTTTTCCAGCTTCCTGCTACTGGTGTGCCGGCGGGTAACGTGGATTATGTATGGTGTTCCAAATGAAAATAACTACTTTTGCGTCAAATTTGTAAATAGAGCGATAAAATGAAACAAGCGGTTTGGCTGGCGGCGGCATTGATGATGTTGTTGCCTCTGGGGAAAGTCTACTCGAAGGAGAGGAGCGAACGCGAAAATAACACGTTGCGTATCATGAGTTATAACATCCGTAACGGCAGAGGAATGGACGATATGACCGATTTCCGGCGTACGGCGGAAGTGATCAATAAAGTTTGCCCCGATGTCGTGGCCGTACAGGAGCTCGACAGTGTGACAGGCCGTAGCGGAGGAAAAGATGTTTTGCGGGAAATAGCCGGACTCACCCTGATGCATCATATTTACGCCCCGGCAATTGATTACGACGGAGGGAAATACGGTATCGGCATGTTGAGCAAGGAGAAGCCTCTCGGCTATCGTTACCTGTCTTTGCCTGGAAGGGAGGAAGCCCGTGCACTGCTTGTCGTCGAATTTGAAAAGTATATATACTGCTGTACGCACCTCTCGTTGACGGAGGAAGACCGGATGCTTTCCTTGCCGGTCATCCGGCAGGTGGCGGCTTCGGCAAACAAGCCTTTTTTTATTGCCGGTGATATGAATGCGCATCCCGATTCGGAGTTTATCCGGCAGTTGAAGAACGATTTTGTGATCTTGACGGATATGGAGAAGCCGACTTTTCCTGCTGATAAACCCGATGAAACGCTTGATTACATTGCAGCCTATGCGAAAGATACGGTTGCCTTTACCCGTATCTCCTCCCTTGTATGGGAGGAACCGGCCGCTTCCGACCATCGTCCGATCCTTACGGATATTATCTTCAACCTTGGGAAAGAGATGACTCTTCGTGTGTTGAATGCGAAAGGGGAAACATTAAAAGAATTGAATTTATAATAGACGAATAGTAAAGATATGAAACTGAACCCGGAAGAGTTGGAAGAAATGATTGAACCGGTCGAAAAGACCGATCTGATTTATGGTATAGACGACCGTCCTCCTTTTAAAGAAGCCCTGTTTGCCGCTTTGCAACATTTGCTGGCGATCTTTGTGGCGATCATTACACCTCCGTTGATTATTGCCGGAGCCTTGAAGCTGGATCTCGAAACGACCGGTTTCCTGGTTTCGATGGCACTTTTTGCATCCGGTATCTCGACATTCATACAGTGTCGCCGAATTGGCCCGGTAGGGGCGAAGTTGCTTTGTATCCAGGGAACGAGTTTCTCTTTCATCGGTCCGATCATAACGGCTGGACTGGCGGGAGGACTGCCTCTTATATTCGGGGCGTGTATTGCGGCGGCTCCGATCGAGATGGTGATTAGCCGGACATTCAAGTATATGCGTTCTATCATTACTCCGCTAGTATCGGGTATCGTGGTGCTGCTGATCGGACTTAGCCTAATCAAGGTCGGAATCGTTTCATGTGGCGGTGGCTATGGTGCGATGGATAACGGGACGTTCGGGAGCATCCGGAATATAGGGGTGGCGGCGACAGTGTTGCTGAGTGTCTTGTTCTTTAATCGTTGCAAGAACAAGTATCTCCGTATGAGTTCGATCGTGTTAGGGTTGTGCATTGGTTATGCGCTGGCTTACTTTCTCGGTATGGTCGATATGGCGGCGGCTTCTTCGCAAAGCTTGATGGGATTTAATATCCCGATGCCCTTCAAATATGGGCTGGACCTGAATTTCTCCGCTTTTGTCGCTATTGGTTTGGTGTACCTGATTACGGCGATTGAGGCTACTGGCGATGTGACGGCCAACTCGATGATTTCAGGTAAGTCGATAGAAGGGGAGGGCTACCTGAAGCGTGTTTCGGGCGGTGTGCTGGCGGATGGGGTGAACTCCTTTATTGCCGGGATTTTCAACTCTTTCCCCAATTCGATCTTTGCGCAGAATAACGGTATTATCCAGCTGACGGGAGTTGCCAGCCGGTATGTCGGATATTATATCGCCGGTATGTTGGTATTGTTAGGACTGTTCCCGGTTGTTGGCGTTGTCTTTTCCTTGATGCCGGACCCGGTGTTGGGTGGGGCGACCTTATTGATGTTCGGTACGGTTGCGGCTGCCGGCATACGGATTATCGCTTCGCAGGAAATCAACCGGAAGGCTACTTTGGTCTTGGCGGTCAGCCTCTCGCTCGGCTTGGGGGTGGAACTGATGCCGGATATCCTGAATACGGCACCGGAAGCTATAAAGGGCATTTTTTCTTCCGGGATCACGACCGGGGGTCTTGCCGCTATTTTTGCGAATGTATTGATACGAGTCAAAGAAGATAAAACAGAATAAAAATGGAATTACTTAAACAGCGTATTCTGCAGGATGGCAGATGTTTTCCGGGAGGGATTCTAAAAGTTGACAGCTTTATCAACCATCAGATGGACCCCATGCTGCTTTATAAAGTGGCTGAAGAATTTATTTACCGTTTCCGGGATGCGGATATCAATAAGATTGTGACAATAGAAGCAAGTGGTATCGCCCCGGCGATCATGGTGGGATATATCATGCATCTGCCTGTCGTCTTTATCAAGAAAAAACAGCCGAAGACGATGGAGAATATGTTGTCTACCGTTGTCCATTCGTTTACAAAAGATCGAGATTACACGGTGTGTATCAGCAATAACTTTCTGACAGCTGACGACCGTATCCTCTTTATCGACGACTTCCTGGCGTATGGTAATGCCGCAATGGGAGTGCTCGATCTGGTAAAACAGTCCGGAGCCAAGCTGGAAGGAATGGGTTTTATCATCGAAAAAGCCTTCCAGAAGGGACGCGATGTGCTGAATGATGCGGATGTACGTGTGGAAAGCCTCGCCATTATCGACAGCCTGGAAGATTGTACGATCACCATCCGCTAATGATTTAAATAACCGTATGATATGGATCAGGAAGTGAAGGAACGGCTGATAAGCCGTGTGAATACGAATCCGTATGTCAATCACCTGGGTATTGACTTTACGGTGGTGGAAGAGGGAAGGGTGGAAGCCCGCATGCCCTTGCATGATGAGCAACGGCAATATAGCGGCGTTATTCACGGAGGTGTTTTGGCAGCCCTTGCCGACACGATTGCCGGTTTTGCTGCCTATACGATGCTGCCTCTGGACCGCGACGTGCTGACCGCCGAACTTAAAATTTCCTTTTTGCGGGCGGCATGGGGGAAGGAATTGATTGCTAAAGGCTATGTTGTGAAGCCTGGAAGCCATCTTCACTTTTGCGAATGCGAGATTTATTGTGATGACAAGCTTGTCAGCAAATCATCGGGTACTTTCTGTGTTGTCCATCCCCAGATATAAAGCCGATTGCCTGAAAATAAACCGTCGGGAGATTACGGCAGCGTGAAACGCATGCATGCCGTATTCTTCATGATCGGTAAACTCAGTATCTTTTCTGGGGCCAGTTTTTCCAACTGCACGATGATAGCACGGTTGAAGCCTCCATGACCGATCGCCAGAATCCGTTTTCCCGGAAACTCCTTTTTCAGGAAGTTGACAAAATCTCCCGCTCTTTTATACAGGGCATCTATGGTCTCCACGCTTTCTGGCAGTGTCGTAAAATCCATTTCATCCGCTACCTTCCCAGTATATACACCCCAATCCATTTCACGAAGAAGAGGAGTCGCCACCGGTTGCAATCCTTTCCGCCGGGCGACGGCCATTGCTGTGTCATAGCTGCGTGCGAGGTCGCTGCACACGATCACGTCCAGCTCTTCCTTGTCCAACATTTCAGCCAGTGCTTCGGCCTGTTGTTTGCCCAGTTCCGACAGGTGGCCGGGGAGCTGGCCTTGCATAATATGTAATTTGTTTTCTTCTGTCTCGCCGTGGCGGCTCAGGATCAATTCTATCTGACTCATCTCTCTTTTTATTTGGCGGTAAAGATAAATAAAAAAGAGAACCAATTGCTTGATTCTCTTTTACTGGTTGCGGAGGCAAGACTAACGTTTCGTCTTAATCTTCAATATGTTAAATATCTTTGTTACCTACATTTTACCTACAATTGGTAAAATTTTATAGATATTGTGACTATTTTGTTTCTTAGTTTTTGTTTAAATACAGATAATATAAATCTCCGACTGTTACTTATTCCACTTCCCTCCTTTTATAACAGTCATTATGCACCCTCTGATTTTACCGATTTATTGAGTAATAGGTCTACTTGACCTTGTAGATACCAAACCTGCTTTTTCAAATCTTCATTTTCTATCTTAAGGGTTCGATTTTCTTCTTGTATTTTTAATAAATCAGGATTATCAATGCTTTTTTCTAACAACATATCACCATTTCCGGTAATCAGCCAGTTCACATTTAGATTAGGATGGAGTAGTAAAATATTACCAATCACATCTGATCCCATACTTTTGCCTATGGTTCTGACGTAACTATCTGATCTTCCGAGGGATTTGGAAAATTGACGAGGGTTTGAACCTATATGGTCAATGAATGTCAGTAGTCTATCTTTTATGCTATCATCCATAAAAATGGTATTTAAGCGCAAAATATTACGCAAAACATTTTGATATGCGTAAAATATTACCAATCTTTGCACCTGTATTAAACAAATATCGTTCCAAAGGTAAACATTTCGTATTACTAAAACAATAGGGAAAAAACCCTACAAATTGAAGAATATGGCAGCAAAGAAATTAAATTATTCATTCCTGAAGGGTACTCAGAAGGTGGCAAAAGAAGACTATATGCCATTGCAAGAAGCTTTAATGAAGGCATTAGGATGTACAACTAAACAACATTATTATCAAAAAAGGAAATGCATCCCTAATATAGCAGCTCACATTAAAGATGATGTCGAGAAAGTTTTTGAACAGTATGGTATCACTGATCCCTGTGAGATTTGGGATATAGAAGAGAGTGCTTTATGAAACGTGAGGTTGATTTGACTCTTCGAGAAACTCAGATAGCAGAACGGATCGCTTGGGGAGCTTCCGGGAAAGAGGTTGCTTTCGATTTACATATTAGTCCTAAAACTGTGGATAACATATTGAGGCGGATTTATTGCAAAATTGGATGCGGGAAAATTAATGAGCTTTCGGCGTGGTGGTTCTGTACCCATTTTAATATATCATTTGACCTTTCACCAATGGCTCGTAGTATAGTCGCATCCTTTCTCCTTTTGATATATATATCTGGAGAGATATGTAGCATGGACGAATTTTGTCGATATCGATATAGGTGTAATCGCAGAGCAAGAATAGAGTATGTGAGAGGAAGATATAAGAACTAATACTATCAAGTTATGTATGCAGAAAAAGATAATACAGGAAAAACGATAATACAAAATTTAGACGATTTGGATGTTAAGGTATTGATTAGTAGCCTGTCTGATAGTTTAGCATGTAATATCGATATGAATATTTATTCCATAGAACGAAAGAAGATCATTTTAAAAATATTGGAGGACGTAAGTAATGGCTAGAGAAATAATTAAATGTTCAGGAAGCAGCCTGGTTGGGTATAGTTCATTTATTGAAGATTTATTCACTGGACCTGGTATCCGGGTTGAAAGAATCAATAAAGACTTTATTGAAATACGGTTTAAGAGGTTCTTTCCGAGGAAGCTGATAAATGAAAAAATTCAAAAATTAGAAGCAAAACTTAAGGAAGATGGCCGGATATGAGCAATACAGAATGACGGATTGGGGATGGGTTGATACCTATCAGCATAAAATGGGATCAGAACAGTTCCGGGCCTATAGAGATGATGTGTACGCTCTTTTACTTCGAATGAAGCCCGGGGAATCTTTCGATATAGATGCAAAGGTGAAAGTTGAGAACATAGATCTGTTTATCAAAATAGTGTGTTCTTTCATCTCTGAAGATAATAACAACTACGATTTTACAACCGATTATAAAAAAGTAAGATGCCATGCCAAAGGAGACTTGGAGTACTGCAGACATAAAATTCCTTCAAGAAAAATGGGAACTGTTAACTCCGAAACAGATAGCGGATCATCTGGGGAAAACAGAAAATGCAGTGAACCTATATATTCACCGGAAACGATTAACTCACCAAGACGTTACGATTAAAAAGAACATTCTTCGAGAGATGTTGAGTATGCGTTTTATTCGGCCTGAATTGTTTCATCCGGATCGACAGTTTCTGAACGATGTAGGGATGACACAGGTAAGGTTCTGGAGGGTGTATCGAGGGGAATCCCCTTTAACGACAAAAGAGTATATCAAAATAGCAAGTGTGTTGGCTATTTCGTTGGAAAAAGCCTTTGAAGCTAGACAGTTGAAATTGTTTGATGATAACAAAGAAGAATGAGTACTGAAATAAAACAATCGCCTATAATTGCTTATTATCAGCAGAGACTGAAAGATGTTGGTTTAACGGAGGAAAACAACCATCGAGAAGTCTTTAATGCTGATGGGCGGCCGCAAACAATTCCTATATTCTGCTACAAAGAAGACAAGGATTGGCTGGAGATACCTTATGTTCGTCCCGATGGCACACAGGAGTTCTATGCTGAAGGGAAAAAAGAAGATATCCCATATACTCGGATCCGTTATAGAATACCGCGAGAATATAAGGATACCGAAGGCCGAATAAAAAAGCAAAGATACAATCAACCTCCCAAGACCGGTGTTCGAGCCTATTGTCCTCCGGCTATTGTTGAAAAATATAGGAAGCAGGAGGGTATTCGAACGCTTGTAATAGTTGAAGGAGAGTTCAAATCTATCGCCGGATCCATTAATGGAATGGATATTATAGGGATCGGTGGCATGCAGAATTACTGCAACAAAGAAACGAATGAACTAGAGACTAATATAAGTCAGGTTCTCAGAACCTGTAAAGTTCAAAATGTAATCCTGCTTCTTGATGCTGATTGTCTTAGAGTAGAGTATAAAGATAAAAAGGATCTTGCTACCCGTCTGCAGAATTTTCATAGTGCGGTTACTCGTTTTTCAGAGCTTGTTAGGCCATTTGATGTTGATTTATATTTTGCTCATGTCCAGACCAAATATTTAGGTACAGCAAAAGGTCTTGATGATTTACTAGCCTTACCGGGAGTTGATAAAGAACGAATAAATCGTGAGCTGGAGAAACTGTCTACCGGTGAGAAAATATACTTTTCTGTCCAACGCATAACTGCCAGTAGCACTTCAAAACTCATGAAATATTTCCTCCTGGATAATGTGAGCGAGTTTTATGAGGCGAACAAAGAGGTTATTCAAGATAAACCGTTTATCTATAAAGGTAGTCGATATTATTGGGATGGGAGCAAAGTCGTTAATGCCTGGTATGATGACGCTCGACAGTATTTACGGGTTGGCATTTCGTTTTACAAAAAAGTATGGAAGATCAATCCCCATAAGGATCCGACCCATCAAAAGCCACAGCTAATCCTTGAACCCTGGCAAGTAGGAGAAATAAACCGGGACTATTCAAATAGCAAAACATTCATTCAATATATACCGAAATATGATCAGTTTTGTAATCTTCCAGATAACACGAAAAATTACAAACGTATCGTAGAAATTGAACATGAGGGCATTTTGACCCGGTGCTATAACATGTACACAGAATTGAACCATGAAATGGAACCTGGAGAGTGGCCAAACATTGAAAAGTTTCTTCGCCATATATTTCAAAGTAAAAATACATCTGGTGAAACTATGTATGAATTTGGTCTTGACTATATACAGTTATCATATTTCAACCCGACACAAAGATTACCCATCCTTTGTCCGGTTAGCCGGGAGCGTAATACTGGTAAATCAACGTTCCTTAATTTTCTTCAGCTTATTTTCCAAGAAAACATGTCAATACTGGATAATGAGCGTTTTACCGGGAAATTTACAAGCCACTTTGTACATAAACTAGTTGTGGCTTTGGATGAAGGCTTCATCCCAATAGAACAGAAACTAATGAAGGAGCGTATCAAAAATTACTCCACAGGCCGGACCGTATGGCTTGAGGGTAAAGGTAGTAATGCTTCTGAAATATATAATTTCATGCACCTAATAATGTGCTCAAATGACGAAACCAACTTTATGCAGATCGACGAGGGAGAGAATCGTTTCTGTGTACTCAAGGTTCCGACTCTAACATTTGATGATCCTGGTATTCTTCAGAAGATGGAACAAGAGATTCCTCATTTTCTCCATTTTCTGAAAAATAGATCTCTCTACTATCCGACTGGACAGGGACGATTTAGTTTTAATCCGACTGTTTATGAGACGGAAGCCTTGAGAGTTATTCAGGAACGAACGCAGAACTTCTTGCCGAAGCAGGTAAAGGACTTTTTGAATGAGATGTTTCGGATGACAGGGCAGGCTTATTTGGATTATAGTCCTAAAGATATTGTTCGTGGTATATACGAGTTTAGTAATACGAAAATATCCAAGCCGGCAATAATGGACTATTTGAAGTTTGATTTGAACTTGCGTCCACAGCCTAAAGGTCGATATACTTTGTATAAAGAGAGCCTGGATCCGGAGAACACTGCCGGTTACGACGCGGTAAGTATTACAGGATATCCATACCGATTCTTCTATAAAGATTTCCTTGATGCAGAAGAACAGGAAGAACAGGAAGCAATGATGGAGAAAGTGGAGCAAGCTGTACCGACGGAGAGTACACAGGAAAACCAATTACCATTTCCTCCGACCGATCCTAATGAAGATAAACCATTTTAAAATATACACACTATGGCAAATGTAACAGATGAACAGAAAAACTACATCATTCGCTTTTATGGAGTGATGACGGCAGAGTTTATTGCTCGCCAGCTTGGTATTACACGAGAGCTCGTTTACCAGGTAGCAGAAGAGAATGACTTGAGAAAAAGAATTAAGCCTGTTTCTACGAGTAAACCTAAAGCTGATTTGAGTTCGAATGAGCAGGATTGTATTCCTCCGGATCCGAATAGTGGTGGTGTACCTCTTGTTATTGATCAGCGAACAACTATCATAATTCCGCGTGGGGCGGATCCAGAAGAAAGACGCAAGAAGTTCTTGCGTAGAATTAATCAGGTTGCATCAGCTAGAGATACATCTATGAGCTATTAATCAATAAGTAATAAATTATATAATCCAAGCTAACAATATGATTATTAAAGAACTTGAAGAGAAGTTGGGAAAACTCAAAGAGTTACATCAACACTTCCAGGATCGTGAAGCTGAATATTCAAAGAAATTGAAGCGAGCACGTTCTTTTGAGAAAAGTGAGAAGTACGATGATTTGAAGAGAGTCTATTCTTTATTACAGGAGAGAACTGTGAATTTAAGTTTCATGGTTAGGGATAGATATGCAAATCAACGTATCATAGCAGAAGTCTATTCTGTGCAAATTAAGAGAGATTACCAATATCGCCTTCAGAGAAAGACAAAGCGGGCAGAAGATTTAAAAACGAAGCATAGATATTCTCCCTGGTTTTTACAAACTTCACTTGAAGCTGATTATGGAACATTTGTTTGTGATAAATGCGGCCAGCAATTTTATCATTCTCCATCAGGTATTAGCTTGAACGGTATAAAAGTATATGATTGTTGCTGTGGATATTGTACAAATATGATTATAGGACGAGATTGGAATGAAACGCCATATTTTTAAATAGAATAGACATGAAGCATAGTTATCTTACAATAACAGATCAATTCTGTGGTGCAGGAGGATCATCACAAGGTGCAAGGAAGTTATCCCGAAAGATGGGAGGTGGTCTTGAAATAGCCTTAGCAATGAATCATTGGCGTTTAGCAATTGAAACGCATAATACTAATTTCCCTCAGACAGATCATGATTGCGCCGATATTTCAGCATGTGATCCTAGAAGATACCAGAGTACAGATATTCTTATCACTTCACCGGAATGTACAAACCATTCTTTAGCTAAAGGAGTGAAAAGAAAGTATCAACAGACTAATAATTTGTTTGGTAATTTGACAATAGATCCAGCTGCCGAAAGATCACGTGCAACGATGTGGGATGTTCCTCGGTTTGCAGAAATACATAATTACAATCTGATTATAGTCGAGAATGTCGTTGAAGCACGTCAGTGGATAATGTGGGATGCCTGGTTACATGCCATGCATAATTTAGGATATAACCATAAATGTGTGTATCTCAATTCCATGCATGCATTACCAACTCCTCAAAGTAGAGATAGAATGTATGTTATGTTTTGGAAGAAAGGAAACAAAGCTCCTAATCTGGAATTATGTCCTAAAGCATATTGTTCATGTTGTGGTAAGGAAGTAGAGGCCATTCAGAGCTGGAAAGATTCAAAAAAGAAATTTGGAAAATATCGGCAGCAATATATTTATCGTTGTCCGCGATGCATGAATGAAGTTGAACCATATTATTATTCTGCATTTAACGTGATCGATTGGTCTAAACCGGGAGAAAGGATCGGAGATAGAAAGAAACCTTTAGCTGCAAATACCATGAAGCGTATAGAATGGGGGTTGGAAAGATGTGCAGATTCTAGTTTTGTGATTTATACTGATAACTCGAGCGTCCTTAATCGTGCATCGGGTATTTCCGATCCTATGTACACACAAACAACTCGGCAGGTTGCAGCATTGGTTACGAAAGGTTCTTACGGAGGTAGTATTGAGCCAATATCTTCTCCTGAGTATACTATGACCACTCAACATAATTATGGTGTTGTAGGAGTACCTATGATGATTGATGAACATAATAAAAACGGTAAAAGTCGACCATTGTCAGAACATGTATCGACTGTGTTATCTGGAGGTAATCATCATGGTTTTGTAGGAATTCCAATAATGATTAAAAATTATGGTGGTGGTTTTGATCCAAGGCATGCTCCCATACCTGTAGATAAACCATTAGGAACACTAACTACAGTGGATTCTCATGGTTTATTAGGAGTTCCCTTTATCGTTGAAAATAGAGGGCAATCAAATGCGAGAACTATAGATCAGGCCATGAGTACACAGACATCTATGATTACTCATGGAATAGCATCTACGGAAGCGGTTAATGCATTTTTATCTTATTACTATGGAAGTAATCAGGCATCGGGTATGTTTGATCCTATAGGTACTGTTCCAACAAAAGATCGGGTAGCTCTAGTTTTATCAGCTCCGAAGAATATAGACATAAATGAATGCACATATAGGATGCTTTTCCCCCACGAAGTTCAAGCGGCGATGGCTTTTGAACCAGACTATATAGTATGTGGAACTGGAAAAGATAAAGTAAAACAATTAGGAAATGCGGTTACTCCACCTGCAATGGAGTGGTTACTTGAAAGAGGATTAGAAACATTTAATTAAAATAATGAAGTAGTATGGAAACATTGAGTTTAACAAAAGAGCAGAAAAATCAAGTAATTGTAGAATTTCTTGATTCAATAAAAGATTGGAAAGATTGTTTTAAACTGACACAATTTGTCCTCATGAAGTTGTCTGAAGAAGCTATTAGAATGAATGCTGGTGAATTAGTCTTAAGCCAAGGCATGAATCACGACGGAGAACGGTATATGACACGTATGTCTATTCAGTACTCTAAAGACGGAGATAGTAAATCATTGGAAGAACGGTCGTATGATCTGGCATCTAAGATTGCGCAGCAATACCCAGAGGACTCGGCTTTATCTATATTGCAGAAGGGTGTCATAGCCGGATATAATTTGCACCTTGATGATTTTGAGGAAGGGGATAACGATGAAGAAGATTGATTGAATCGGTTTAGAATAGGAGTGAAGTGATAAGTTGTAGACATAATCAAAATGAAACTGAATTATGGGAGAGATTAAGAAATTAGATGGAGTTTTTGTGACGCTTGGTACTGATCTGAGTAAGAAATTTTCTTGGTGCCTAAGAAAGGTTGATGGTGTAGACTGTATTTGTATTCACAGAAGAGAACAAGGCATGTCTTGTCTTAGTGAAGTTGATTTTATAACAGCTATCCCATTGGAAAGAATAGAGTCTTGCGCTAAACTACTAATTAGATAATAAAAAATAACGAATCAAATGGATAAAATTATATTGGACGTCTGTTGTGGGTCCCGAATGTTTTGGTTCAACAAGAAACATCCCAATGCTATATTCTCTGATATCCGAGATGAAGAGCATATCCTTTGCGATGGTCGGAGTTTGAAAGTTCATCCTGATGTAGTAGCAGATTTTACAAATCTTCCTTTTCCCGCAAAGAGCTTCAAACTTGTCATATTTGACCCGCCTCATTTGGTTAAAGTTGGTGAGAATAGTTGGCTAGCTAAGAAATACGGCAAATTGTCAGAAGATTGGCCAAGGTTGTTGAATCAGGGTTTCAACGAGTGCTTCCGGGTACTCGATGATTATGGTGTTCTAATTTTCAAATGGAATGAAGAGCAAGTAACTGTTAAAGAGGTTTTGAAAGCTATCGATCGACAGCCTTTATTCGGGCATACAACTGGTCGGAGTGGTAAAACTATGTGGATGTGTTTTATGAAATTACCTAACAACTAAAAAATAAGTGAGCTATGACTAAAGCAGAAGTAATTGAAATGGCACAAAAACATTCAAAGGCGGCTATGTTTCAGGAGAGCTATTTGGCCGGATTTCAAGCTGCATGCAATATTGTGAGACAGAAAATTCAAACCTGCTACAATGAGGATTTTTGCGATGAAATGGAAGCACTCTCTCAGGTTGCTTACATGGATTTAAGTTCAGATGATTAACAATTAAAAAGGATGAATACAGATTTTGATTGGGATAAGCATGCATCCAGGCTGAAAGAAATTGCATATCAAGTTCCTATTAATAAGCTCACAATATTAACAGGTGGTAATGGGAGAGGTAAATCCTTTATAAGGAAGATATTATGGCAAGGTATCAAGCTACAACTCGGAATAACAGAACGTAAGTCGGTTGTATCCGATTGTTCAATGGAACGTAGGACCGGGATACATTCTCATTTAGGAGGATTGGGCGTTGCACTCAGAGATAACGAAGCGACTCCTACGTCTATTAATACTTATGAATTTATACAAGGACTTGTTGGATGTTGTGACAGATTCTTAGTAATAGATGAACCTGAGATTGGAATGTCAGAAGAATCCCAGCTTGGACTGGCAAACTATCTTAACAAGATCAAGGATGATACACTTAGTCGAAACTATGGACTGTTAGTGATAACCCACTCTCGTACATTAGTCGCAAATGTAGAGAGTGATTGCTTTATAAATATAGAAGGTTTGACAAAAGATGAGTGGCTTAATAGGGTTATCATTCCAACAGATTTTGAAACAGTAAGGGAGGATGCTTTAGCCTTATTTGAAGCACTTGCAAAGAGATTGAAATAATAAATATTAGAACCTTATGGTGTATAGGTGAACCGTAAATTACTATGGAAGGAAAAGGCTATATTGTAGCAGAAGAGTCTGATGCGAAGATTGGACAATTAGAATTTGGCATTCCCGAAGTAAATGGGAAATTCGATTTGTGGTGCTTGGTTGAATTATTTGGTCATTCACGGATTGTTGGGAAATGTACCGAACAGAATATCGCCGGAGCAAATATGTTGCGAGTTGACGTACCGGCAACGAAGAATTCACCAGGTTTCACTCGTTTCCTGTCTGCTGGAGCCATATATGCGATAAATCCAATTTCAGAAGATGTCGCTCGAGAAATGGCTGATAATTTGCAGATTCAACCGGTAAATGTGTGGGATATTAAACATTTGGTGGATCAACAAATAAAGGCACTCCAAACACCGGGAGTTGATAATACTTTATATTAGGATAATAATAAAATAGTAGAAATGAAACATCTAATAGTATTCTCAACACTTATGATTTTATGTTCGTTGTTCATTGGGCATATATCAATCAGCGTTAAGCCGTTTAGTATATCATTACCCTATTGGCATCGCTCAATTGGTTTAGTTTTGATTGTGGTGGGATTTCTCTTCTTTAATGTTGGAGAGTATACAAAAGGTTATGCTGATGGATTGAAAAAAGGTTGCGAAATGACAACTAGTGCATTTAAACAAATGCTAGCTGATATAAAAAAACAAGAAAATTAATCAGATATCTTGTAGGAGGGGCGGTGGATTAAATATTTACCGCCTTTTTTTATTCGCTTCAACAGGATCCTGGAAGGATCACAGTTCATTTTCTATATCTTTGAGAAAGTCCGAGAGTGTAATATTGAAATAACGGCAAATGGTTAAAAGTGTAGTTAGTTTTATATTTTCTTTTCCTTGCTCGATCCGGCCAATTGATACGTTTGTGTTGAAATAGAGTTCACGCTGACTCACATTGTTCTGATCGCGCAACTCTTTGATGCGTTGCACAATACGTCCGATTAATATTTTATCTTTTTCTGTCAGCATATTGTACAACAAATAACGCGACCTTATTTTATGTTAATGCTATCGTATGCATTAGCAAAAAGAAAATATATGTTTATTTTTGCCAACCTAAACATGTTCTTGATGGCGTTGATAAATATCCTCGGAGAATTAATGAAGCTAATATTTGGATCACTTTTGAAAGACAGCTGTGATCTGGATCAGATTTCTTGGTTTGATTGCTTTTTAGGCCTTCTAGTCATATTAGCAAGCCTTTATTTATTATTAATGCCTTTAGTGATATTTTATTCCAAAAAAATATCGAATAAAAAAGATTCCTTCCCCAAATAAAAGAGGATTAGAAGTTCCTTTTGTTCCAATTGTTCCAAGATAAATGCCAGTGTTATTATCCCGGCTTTTTTTGTATCATTTTGTCAGAGCCATTTTCCGTTCGTCATTTTTGGGAAAATAGCATTTTCAATTTTTTCAAAAAAAAGTCACAAATGTCACAAACTGGTCGATGTGTTTGATTTTTAGCATGTTGTTTATGTGACATTCTTTTCAAAAAAGGAACAAAAAGAACAATTGTCACATATTTCTTGTGTGACTTTTTTCTTTGTGACTTTTCCATTCAAGATTGTCACATCTCGAAACCCTGATAAATACATGTATTGTGATAAATGTTCCGTTTGTGATTTTTTTTCTCAGTTCATCATAAAGCGTGAAATTAAGATATATGGTTTTTCAAAAAAGATTATCATTTTGTTATTGATATGGCGTAAAATATGTGTTTCTGTTCAATCAAGCTATCATTTTGCTTGTTCATGTATGCTATATTTAGTATATTTGTCTGATAATCAAAAAAGATATGGTAACAACAAGAATTGAAATTAAAGAGCATTTGGCCGAATATATTTACGGGAAATATAATGATTGTATGATTGGGCCTGTTTCATTCCCTTCTAAAGAAGATATTTATCATGTTATTTACGATTTGTTAGAAAGACGTCCAGCTGTATGCCCTCCTGATAATGGGAATGTTGAATTGGTGATTCCTGAAAGGAAGCTGGGTAAGACTCCTGAAACATATAATTATCTGGGTATTCGTTCCTGCCGTATTATTTCTCAAAAAATAGAGACATCGTTTTGGGCTGAACTGCATGATTTGTTGGATGAGAATAAACACCAATATGGAATACAATACATTGAAACGGTTGCTTATTTTATGCGTAAATATGGAATACAATCGATATCGGAAGATGCCCTGTTAAAAAATTATTATCGTTGGCGGGATAAAGTCAGAAAGAAATCTAGGCGAAGACAATACGCTAAACAGTGAAATGTTGTTAAATGTACATGTTTTTTTTACCGACCAAGTGTATTGATTTGTCCGATTTTTACGGTGAAAACGTCTGAAAATGGCGAAGTATTTGAATATTAGGTAAATAATGATATGAGTATGAAAGAATTTTGTAATACTATTCGGCTATTTCTTTTGCAGGATGTGCAATCATTCCGGGAAAATACTATGACTATGAAACCTGGACGATCTTTTACTATTTTGCAGGTAGATGATTTTACGGTTACTCCAAAATCTGAAACATCGGAGGCTGGTCTGTTGTATAATATAGAAGAAGATATCACTATAGATAAAGTAGGTTCCTCCATAGCTTCTACATATAAAATACAGCGATCTTCTATTCTACAGTTAGAAACATATCCAGGACATGAACCTGTTTTTATAGGTACTATGGAATGGCCAGCATTGGTTTCAATTACTACTCATCTGAATAAAGATACGCTTCATATTAAGAGTAAAATGACTCAAAGCCCTCTATAAAAGTCCTTTCCTCCACCTGCTTATCTGTCTTACTTCGTGGGAAAATAAGCAGGTATGAACAAAAAAGCGTATGTAATCCAACTTCTTACTTCTCCACAGGCCCGCCTACTCATTACTCATGATGAGTATATAGCTGCTTTACTTGCCTATTTCCCTATCGGTAATCAGTCTGTTTCAACTTCTTTTGACGAACCTAAGACATACAAGGAATACGTTACGAAAGAAATACAGCAAATCACTTCTAGTTCATCAATTCCTATTACTATTGATTTTACTTCTAATGAAATCGAGCCCGGTACATTGGCCTATCATCGCATTAAAGGATTAATCACTGCAGATAGTTGGTGGTATTTTTCTAGCAAACAGCTTGAAAAAGATTTGATCCTGGCTGAAGAAAATCCGAATATTACATGTCATTTTCTACATATAAGTTCTGGAGGGGGAGAGGCCTGGTATCTTGATCGCTTGTCGGAAACCATGCGTTCTATCTCCAAACCCATCTATAGTTTTGTTGAGAAAGTTTGTGGATCCGCTGCCTATTATATTGGTTGTCATGGATCCGTAATGAAGACACTTACTCAAAATGATATTATTGGCTGTATCGGTTCTATGATTGGGTTCTGGGATATCGATCCTTATTTCGAAGCAATGGGATTCAGAAAGATCGAAGAATATGCCCGTATTTCTGATCTAAAAAATAAAAAATATAACGATTTGAAAGGAGGTAAGCCACAACAATATATAGATGAAGAACTGGAACCTCTCGCGGAACAGTTCAGAGAAGAAGTTCGCATCTCCAGGCATCAACTTGCATCTCTTGATCTTGATCATCCTGCTTTACGCGGCGAAACCTTCGATGCAACACACGCTATCGAAGTAGGTCTTATTGATGGAATAGTCACATTCAATGAAGCTCTGGTAGAAGCTTACGAACTTGGAGAAAAATGGCATAAAGCCCGGAACCAACAACGAAATAGAGTTCTATCATTAATTTAATAATATATAAGTATGAATTTCAAAGAAATGTTTTTACCAATTCTCACAGCTCTAGGATTAGTTGATAAAGCTAAGTCCAATACGCTGACGAATGAGGAATGGAACTCAATCGAGGCATCTTTTAAGGAGAAGCATGGTATGTCCATGTCTGAAGCTATGCAAGCTGCACAATCCGCTGAAGAACTTGCAGTCGAACGTGAAGCAGCTCTCAATATTATCAATACAGCAGATACCCAGCATTCTGAGGCTAGCGGTGCGGCTGATGATAATACTCAAGGGGATAATCAGAACGGAAACAACAATCAACCGCAATCACTTGTAGACAGTGTACAGTCGTTAGTTTCTGCTTTGAATGCTTCTAATCAGGAGAATACTGAACTTCGCCGCTCTTTAGCAGCAGTGGCAGCTCAGGCAACCAATGACAATCCACAAACCGTAATCAAAAAACAACTCACTGTGTTTGGCCCAGGAACAACCGCAACTCATCTGTTCGGCATTGAACATTCTCTGTTCGACATGAAGAAGCGATGGAATATTATTGCAAATAATCCGGACTATGCAACCCTGCATGTAGCCGATGAAGATTCGGATGGAGTTTCCTTCCGTAGCGAAGTACGCAACTATGGAAAGTCCCTGGCTGCACGTTATGCTTTTCTAAAGAAGAACAATTTGCTGATCCCGGAAAAATTAACATCCGGTTTCACCAACGATTTTTCAGAATTGAAAGATGCCGGGCTGGGTGATCAGTATGTTGTTATGCGTCAGGATGCCTTGATCGCCAGGATCATCGTCTTACAGAACGTGTACGATCTCTATCCGCGCCGTTACGGTGTTCAGGATCGCGAGTTAATGACCAATGCCTTCTTCACCGAAATTTCTCAGGCTTATCAAACTGGAGAAGTCTGGAAAGGCAGCATGGACCTGCAACCTGAAATGGGTTATGTGGATGATGCAATGGCAAAGGTAAAGTTTGGTCCGCTTAAAGAGATAGAACGTAAGTATATCGGTTATTTGAATACCGACGGTTCTGATCCTATTAAGTGGGGTATGATCGAATGGCAATTGTTACAGATCTACACTCAGATGGTCAGCGAACAGAACCGCCGTCGTATTCGTGGTTGCTATGTGAAGCCTGAAGCCGGTAAACCAGGTAGCTACCTGAACTCTTCCACTGGTCTGATTTATACCCTCGTTCGCTACATGCACGAAAACACTCTGCTCCCCCATTCCGATACAACCTATAACGACTATACGGAAACTACCTTCCTGGATGCCGTCATCGAGTTTGTAAAAGACGTGAAAGCAACCCTGGACGAGGATATCGACCTTGAAGGCTTTGCTATCTACCTGAATAAAAATCATCGCGACTGGTGGATTTCAAATTGTCGAACAAAATACGGTAAAGACATTGATTTCTCTGGCCCGATGAGTTATGTGAATGTGGTTCCGGATATGGGTATTCCAATTAAATGGGTGCCTAATATGGGACAGAGTAAGTTGATCCATCTGCAGGAACCAGGTAACCTCCAGTGTTTGGAGTTTGTACCAGGTGAAATGTTGGCCTTTAAATTGCAGGAATTCATGGAAATGGTAATGGCATGGTCCACTTGGAAAGAAGGTTTTACAGCTAGCTTTATCGGGCGTCATTTCTCTAGCTATGATGAACTGGTTGCTAATGGTTACAGTTTGCAACGCTTATTCTGTAACAAGCCTTCAACCGTTCTTGCTCCTGATGCTACGACAATTACTTGTGGAACTCAGTTCTGGTTCTGTACATCAGCTAACACAGAGGCCAAAGCGTTGACTGATATTATTGGAGCGAAAAAAGGTGTTGTCTATTTGATAGAATGTGGTGATATTACTAATGCAACAACTATTGCTCAAAGTGACAAGTTTGCGACTATTACTTCTGCTTATTCTCCGACGAAGGTCGGCGATTATATAATGGTCACTTTGAATAGTTCCGGTACGTTTATCGAATTGGAACGTTGTGTGGGTGGCGTTCGAATAATCAATAAAGAACTTCAACCTAACATACCAGGAGCTCGCTAATCTTTTTGTTCATATTCTTAACAAGAGTCCGGACTATGGTCCGGCTCTGTTTTTCAAATTAAAATTACGATCATGCAGAAAAAACAAGTTCTTTCATATTTATCTGCTCAGAAACGGGCCTTTAAGGCGCGTAGAGCATTGCAAATTAAGTTTTTCCTTTGTTTGATGTTACTTGTAGCTTCGATATCGACGTTTGCCGCAGTAACTTCTCCTGAAGATTCCAAAGTATCAACTGAGATTGTAGTTGGAACAACAATGGCTAGTATGATGGCCATTGGGAGTATTGACGATGTTGCCGATAAAGAAGTGGCAGGTGAGTCCATCGCATATAAAGTCTGGTTAGTAGAAACTAAACAGTTAGACAGTGCACGACAGTTTCCAATCCCAAACGCGAACCGGGAGGTTTCGTCGCTCCCTATGCTCGACGGAGAGTATATGCATTACTTCGAGGCCCACGATATTCCGACGTACACCAGCTCCGGGGAAAAAGGAGACCTTACAATTTCGAGCACGAACACCTTTACTATTATCATGGGTGGTGTGCGCGATCAATTACTCAACTTCATTGAAGAAAAAGCTGGATGTAAGTTTATTCTCATTTTTCAGGAGTGCGAATCGAATAATAGATTTATCTTGGGGAATCCCTGTAAACCGATGGTATTGAAATCCTACAATTTGAAAAATGACAAGGAAAATCGCTCTGTCACATTCACTTTTGAAAACAAGTCTATCAAGCAGTATCATAAATATGTCGGTGATATAATTGTAAAGGAGGCGGTTTCGCATACGGCAGGCGCAACAGCTCTGAATGTTTTACCGGGAGTAAATACATATAGAGTTCCGGACGGCTCTTCTGCAACGTATGCAATCACTTCTGTCACAGGTTTGACTTCAACGGATAAGGGGCGGACTATAACGCTTGTTGGTACTGGATCGGATAAACCTGCAACAGTGGCCGACAATACTTCCTACATACTGGAGGATGGAGCTACTTGGACAGCTAAAGCAGGATCACGAATATCCTTCAGAGTGCTAGATTCCACTACTTTAGTGGAAATTCAAGGTTCACGTGTACAAACAGCATAGATTATGTATAGTGTAAAAGAAAAGATGAAGCTCCTTCGGGAGCTTCATAACCTAGAATATGCAGATGCCGACCTTCGTTTGCTTCGCGAAGTATCGCCACAGAACGATCTGCTTCGTTCTCCGATCGTTAATGTTGCCCGTTCTGCAGAAAAGATTCTGTACACCCTGTTAGACCAAACGACGGCAGAGAAGATCCGTTTGAACCGTCGTGCCTCTGAATGTGAAAATCAACCGGAAAAAGAGTCGAAAAATGAGAACAACGAAAAACAACCGGATGATACCGGTTCCAAAGAACCAGACACTCCGAAGCAACCCGAAGGAGATACTCAGGAGTGTCCCAAAGAAAATAATACAAACGGAAATGCCAACGAAGTTGATGTAGTACAGCAACTCGAGGAAACCAAGGAAGAACTAGGTGATACTCAATCTGAATTGGAGAATACTCTGGAAGAATTGGAAGATACTCAAGCAGAGCTGGAAGATACCAAAGCGGAGCTGAACGCTGAAAAAAAAAGCGAACCAACTCTAGTACCGGTTCCGAAAAACTCCAAAAAGAAGACGAGTACCCGCAAATCGACTGGAAAAATATCTTCGACAAAAACGTCCAGATCGCAACGCTAATATACAACGATCGCGTTAATACTTGGCGCGAAATGAAGGTTCTTGATACTGAACTCGACGAAAATCCCACTAATGTCAAGGTGGAGAAGATGGCCGAGACGCGGATCCGGAACCTTCAGTGTTTTGAAGAGCTTCAGTCTTTTAATGATACTGGCAAGTGGAGGAATAAGCACCCGTTGTTGGTTCATTACTCGGAACGTTTTCAGTTAGAAGAACTTCGCCGTCGGGATCCTGCTGATTTCCTTTCAAAATATGCTAATTGTCAGCAGAATATTAAACGGTATAAATCTTATCTGAATAATGACTCTCGGGTTGATCAGCGTGAGAGTGACAAGAAAAACCTGATTAAACATCAGGAAAGAAAAGTATTATTTGAAACAATATTAAAAGAAGATGAAAGAAATAACCATTCATAATTTAGGTAATTTGCCAACAGCTCCTCTCGATTCGTTTTGTGAATTGCAGGAAGATTTCAAAATTTCGGATCCGGATAAATTAGCAAAACTTCAGATGCTTATTATTACCCGCGGATTCAAATATGCATTCAAAGCCTGGCGGGATCCATCCGGTAAACTCTGGATCATTGATGCTCATCAGCGTCGCAAGGCATTGATCGCTTTACGAAAATCCGGTTTCGCGATACCAGAGATACCTTATGAGCCAATTTATGCAGAAAATAAGAAAGAAGCAGTCGAGGAAATAGCAGCTTATAACTCAGAATTCGCCCAAAAGAATCCAGACACTCTATTGTTTAAGAAGTATGATATCGATTCGGATACTCTGGAACGATTCAATCTACCGTTTGAAGCGAAAACACTTGATCTTGGAATGGCGAAACAACCATTGTTCGGCGAGGCTACTTCAGAAGAGATACGTGAAGATGAAGAAGAACTAGAAGTCCCTTCTGGAGAAATCTATTTGACACGACCGGGAGATATTTGGCTATTAGGAAAACATCGCCTAATGTGCGGAGATTGTCGTGAAAAGAAAGCTGTTTCCGAACTCATGAATGGTCGGTTAGCAGACCTCTGTGTAACAGATCCACCGTACAACGTTTCATATCAAGGTGACACAGCCGAACAACTCACGATTGATAATGATTCAATGGAGAATGACACTTTCCTTGTTTTCCTTCGTCAGGTTTTTAGCTATATGTTTCAGGTAATGAAACCTGGAGCTGGAATATATGTATTTCATGCAGATAGCGAAGGGGGGAATTTTAGAGTTGCATTTAAACAAGCAGGTTTTAAGTTTGCTCAATGTTGCATTTGGGCAAAAAACTCAATCTGCCTGGGTCGCCAGGACTATCAATGGCAACATGAACCAGTATTATATGGTTGGAAACCTGGTGCAGCTCACACCTGGAACTCTGACAGAAAACAAACTACGATCTGGAATTTTGATAAACCGCTACGTAATGCGGTTCATCCAACGATGAAACCGATTGCGCTCATGGCTTATCCGGTCGGAAATAGTAGTGTGCCGGGAGCAATTGTTATTGACTTCTTCAGTGGATCCGGATCAACTATCATGGCCTGTCAGCAAGTAGACCGGATTTGTTACGCAATGGAGATTGATCCCCGATATGCAGACGCTACGGTACACCGATTTAAAACATTGTTCAAGAATCAGCCGGTGCAACTTGTACGTGATGGTGAAACATTGTCTGTTGAATTGACTGCAAAATTGCTGAATAATGGATGATTACACCGCTCAAATAAGGTCTTTTGGTGCGCTTGGGTACAGCCCGGAGCGCATTGCGGCCTTATTGAATCTTACTGGTAAAGAAAAAACGAATTTGATTGTTCGTTTGGCCATACCGGACGATCCGTATTACATGGCCTATCAGAATGGGTTAGCAATAGGATCATGGAATATTGATGCTGAGCTAGCCAAACAGGCAGAAAAAGGAGATGTTGACTCAATTTCAGCATTAGCAGAGCGTTCCAAAGAAAGACGAATTAAGGATTTGAAAAAACAATTGTTTGGTATATGAATTACCTTGAAACCATAGAGAAGCTTCATCCTGATATCGTTCATCATTTTTTGCAAACAGGAGAGTGCAAGGGAATCCCTGAAGAAATTCAGTTGTTTCTTAAGCAAATGCAATGGGCTGCTGAAATTTACGAGTACGAGCGGAATATATCAAGAGCAGCTCGTTTACTTCGTACTCGTATTATGGCTCTGCAGGAAAAGGATGTCGATATCAGAACATGTAAAGCTCGATTTTATTCGGCAATATCTTATTTCAACGTGGACAACAATGTTGCCACTAAAGTCTGGGAAACCGACTATGCAAATAAATATGAGGATCTTGCGAAGCTAGCTATTGCTGCAGATGAATATAAAACAGCTAAGTCGTGTTTGGATGCTGCCCATGAATGCCGTCTGCGTGCTTCTGAAGCTGCCGATAAAGAAAACGCTTGGGCTCCAGTGTTCCTGATTTCTAACGAAGTAACTGCCGAACTGCTCGGCTTTACCAAGCGTAACTTAAAAGAGATCGCGCAAAAGAATAATAACGGTTTTTACATCAATCTGATAGACAGCTTACCTGTAGAAAAAGAAGAGAAACAACGGCTCTTGCGCGATGCTAATATAGTAGATGCCGAAATAATAGAGGAGATACCTGAAGATGGAGAATAACGCTTTTCTAACCAATCGCTTTGAAGACTACTACATGAACCTGATGCAGATCCGTGCCAACGTAGTAGATGCTAATACACAGATCACTGAAGTGGCCCGCGCCGGAGGAAAGACGGAAGGTGTATTTGGCCCGCGTATCATAAAGGTAGCCAACGAAATGCCGGGCGAACTAGCTTTCCTGGTGCACAAAACCTATACCGCCCTGTTTACCAATATCTGGCCGAACATACAGGCATATTTCAGCCGCCCTATCATGGGAGGACGACGTACCATGCTGGAATATGGTATCGACTACATAGTAGGTGAAAGCAAAATCCCTACCCACTTCCGTCGTCCGCGTTACCCTATCGCTTTCCCGAAACACAGCATCCTGTTCCGTAACGGCTTCCACCTGCAACTCGTATCGAGCGATCAACCGGAGTCCGTAGCCGGACGTTCCGGCGTCCATGCCTTCATCGAAGAGATGAAACACCAAAAGGGTGAAAAACTAAAAAGCCGTCTGTTTCCTTCCCTTCGTGGATCGAGTGCCGAGATACGTGCCAGTCAATATTATCAGGGGATTACCGGCGTATCTGATACAGCCCGTGTAGACCTGGGAGAAGATAACTGGTTCGAGGAATATGAGCATAATGTCAATACCGACCTGATAGAAGAGATTGTCACTGTCTCCCTGCACATCAACCAGGCACTGGCTGCCATGTATCGTGCCGATGCCCTTTCGCGCGAAGAAAAGAATCCGGTATTATTGGAAAAGCTCCGGCTGGATATCGAAAAACAAAAGCGTACTATCGCCCTCTGGAAACCCAGGCTGGCCGACATGCGCCGATATGCAACCTACTACATCCGCGCTAGTTCCTTTGTGAATAAGGATATTCTGGGCCCTAAATTTTTCAAAACCCAGTTGGAAAGTCTCGACATTGACGAGTTTCTGACCGCCATCTGTGCCATTCGTAAAAAGGCAGTGGTAGACCGTTTCTTCGCCAACTATGTTCCCCGTCGCCACCAGTTCACCGACAGTTATAAATACGCCAGTATCATGCGTCTGGACTTGAAAGAACATTTTCGCCTGACTGCCTTCTACTTGAAGTACTACGATCCGCGTGAAGAAATCCTGCTAGGTTATGACCCTGGGCACTTCTCCAGCGTGGTAGCCGCCCAGGAACGAAAGCAAGGCACAGAACTTCGCATCCTAAAAGAGTTCACCTGCTACTATCCTTCCCAACAACCGGAACTTGCAGCCGCCATCCATGAGTTTTTCGGCTCAGATGCCAAAAACAAACGCATTCGTCTGTACTACGATCGCGCCGGTAACAAAAAGAAAGAAGATTATGATCAGATAACGACCGATGCCCGCCTATTGAAAAGAGAACTAGAAAGTTACGGTTTCTCTGTTGAACTAATGAATGAAGGGCAGAGTACAATTTACTACTGGATGCAGTTTAAACTGTTACTGCTTATTTTCGGTGAGCAATCCAATTCATTCCCGCGCGTGCTGGTAGACGAAAACGAGTGCCCGAACTTATGCAGTTCGATTATGCTATCGCCTCGCAAGAAAACCGACGGTCGTATCGAGCTGGATAAAACAAGCGAGAAGAAAGTACCAATCAAGTACCAGGCCGGACTAACAACACAGCTCCCGTCGGCACTTATTTACCTGCTTCATGGTCTTTACTATGAACGTATGCCAAGCGAATACAGCACAATGCCGGATGATTTGCCCGACAATATGATGCTATAAATATTCCTGGGAGATATAATAATAGTTGTTTCACCCTATAATAATTGTATGTTTTGACATTGAAAACATATTTATAAAACTGTAAATCAGGTGTTGTATGACTTCAAAGATAAAATAGACTTTTGACAAAAGGTAGTATTTATCACGCCACGCTGAGTAGAGAGGTTGGGTTGCATTTTTTTTCAAAAGTCCGGAAATATGACAAAAGGCTCCCTGCGCCCCATTTCCGCCCCTTTGCTGTCCTTTCTGCCCCCTTTCGTCGCGATTACCTTTGATGCATGGAAACGATAACAGGTATTCAGGCTATGCAATGGGCTAAGGAGCTCTCTAAGCTTCCCGATGGGCACTTCACCCTTGCCTTTTATTCTTACTCTAGGAGCAAGGGGATTGCGTCGTCTAAGCTTGTTACAAAGTCCGGATGTAAGTTTAGAGCACAGCTACCTTCTGATCGATACCAAGTAGACAGCGAGAACCTATTCCTTTTTACAGATGGGGATGGTAATCCTAAAGCATGCTACAGGATACTGATCAGGTACATCGGTTTTCCACAAGACGGATATAAATTGCATAAAGTAAATTGGCTATGAATAAACTAGATATGTGGGGTAATCTTGGTTGTTACTTGGAAGATAACAATGTAATAACTTTTCAAGTAGGAACGGATATTGGTAATAGTTTGATGCGGGGGATGGAGCAGGAGACTATGCCGATGACCGGGTACAATCGGAATATGTCATTTCGCTGGTTGAATGTAGAAGGATACAATGTTTGTTCACGTGGAGTGGATAACCGCAAATGTGAGCGTATAGAGACCGATATCAAGAATAACCGGTTACTACCTCGGTTAATCAGTAAGCAGGTTAATATGCTGTATGGCAAAGGACCACGCATATATAAGGAAAAGCTACAGGGCAATAAGATCGTAAGGGAATGGACCGATGTGCCGGCTATTCAGGACTGGCTGGATAGTTGGTTGACAAACGGCATGGAAATGTCTTATAAAGATTTTGGTTTGGCCATCATCAAACGGTATTATTTTTTTCGGGACTATTTTGTGAAATGGCGTATGTCCAAGGGGAAAGCGATTGGTCGTATGCCGGTGGCGGGACTGGAACTTGTGGAAAATAAACATTGTCGCTTGGCGACTCTCAAGCAAGATGTGGCTGAAGATATCGTTCTGTACAACGATTTTAAATTTGTCGTTATGGGAAACTGGAATTATGGAGCGGCCAAATACAAGGTATATCCGTTGTTCCGGATCAACGAAGTCGGAAACTACCAGTTTGCAGCGATATCCCATCATCGTGAAAGTTCCGTAGGAAATCATTATGGTGAGAATGAAACGCACGAAGGGGTTAAAACTCACATCAAAACTTCCAATGAGCTTCCTGAGTTTATAGACTCGTTCCTGAACAATAGCCTGGCTGCTAAAATTCATGTCATTATCCCGAATGCTTGGGTTGAGTCCAAGCGTAAACAAATCAAAGCCCTGTGTGAAGAGAATAAACTTCGTAAGAAGGATAATAAAGAGTTGATCAAATACAACGGTCTCGAGATCGGTACGGAATACCGGGAATCATTGATAGTTCTCTACACCCAGGAAGAATTACGTCGATTATCTGCGTACTTGTCTGGGAAGAAGAACCAGGGGAAAGCTTTTTCTACTTTCTCCTTCAGGAGTGGTCAGGGAAACGAGGAAGAACGGTGGAAAATAGAAACGATTGATCTGAAATATAAGGAGTACATCTCTTCTCTGATTGAATACGATAAGCGTATGGACGAGGTGCTGTTGGGAGCAGTTGGCTTGGATTCTTCCATTTCTAGTGTGAGCAAGGACGGGGTGATCTCTAAATCTGGAGCTGACGTGTATTACAACTATCTTCTCTATCTGCAAACACTCACTCCTGACGATGAAAAATGCAGTGAACCATTCAATCTTGTACTGCAGGTCAATTTCCCTGAATTATACAAACAAGGCTTTCGTATTGGCTTCTATCGTGAAGTGCCGGCACGCCAGGAAGAAGTTTCACCCAATGACAGACTAAATAAACAACAACCATGAGTTATAATGTATTAACCGAATTGTTTGATCATATCACCGACTTACGAGAGTATGTGCCTTATGTGGGTAGCGATATTGAGTTGGAAGAAATCAATCCGTCTGCTATCGGCGCACGAAAGCAGATACAAGGGATTATTACACCTTCTATCTGGAAGTCCGTTATAGAGGACAAGGAGTCTGAGGCCTGGCATCATCTAAAACTGGCCTTTGGTAACTTGACTATGTACAAAGCCGTTATCTTTTCCACCATTGCCAAGCGGATGTCTGGTGGTGCTGACGTGTATAAGTACGAATTGGAAAATATGCGTCGACAATATATCGACAATTATTTTAATGCGATGGATTCCCTTATTAACGAACTGGATACCAATGAAGCCTATCAAGAAGCCTGGCGTAAAACAACAGACTTTCAGTATATGGACAGACTGCGAATAAAGACAACTGCTGAGTTTAACAGCTTGTACGGAATAGATATGTCCTACCTATTTTTCTTTCGTACGATCGCAATACAGCGTGAGGTGCTCGACGATACGATTGGTGGCTATTTTACTAGCATAGAAGACCGGAAAGCAGAGTTCGAAGTAAAACTAAAGCGGGCATTGGCCATGCTGGTTATATCGGTAGCTTTAAGCCGCTTCGATATTATTGAGTTTCCGGCCACCATCCGCAGTTTGTTCGATGAGCAGAAATCGTCAAGAAATGGAACGGATGAAAGAAGCGGTCAATTAGGTTTGGCTGTCACTCTGCAATCTCAGGCAATGGAAGCCATCAAAGCAATAGATTTAGCTTTGAGTGAACCTGAGTCTGGAAATATTGATCCCACAACATCCTATAACCGCGAAAGCGATAAAATATTCCTGATGTCATGAATGCTCCAGCAATCGTTTTTGAAACTCATTTTGGAGAGTATAGTATCCCAAATCGCTGGGAATTGCTTACTCCAGATTTGTACTTGTCGGTCTGTGAATTACTTCAGCAATACACGACCGGGCAGATATCCTATCGTTCGCTGCACATAGCTTATATATGCAAGGCTTTGAATTTGAATCCGAAAAAAATAAAAGGTACTTCAGCCAATGAAAATATGTATATCCTTTCCGAAAAGATAGATTTTATTTTTAAGGATCCGCAGCACATCAATAGCTGCTTCCTGGCGCAATTAGTACCTGTGATCTCTGTTAACGGGCAAGTCTATAAGGCTTACATGATACATACTGGTTTCGATACATTGACCTGTTCTCTCTCCGCCATCCAGTTCATTGAGGCTTATGACTTAATAGGTTGTCCGATAGAGAAACTCCCGATAATGGCAGCCATCTTGTATTGTCCGGGAACTTATACTTCCGAAGCGGCTCATTCACTAGCTAAAGACTTCGCATCTTTAGATCCGGTTTTGCTTCAAGGTATTTGTCTGAACTTTCAGGCGTTCGCCAATTACCTTTTTATTCGGACTCCCTTCAACATTTTGTATATGCGAAAACCGAAAGAACATAAGCCGGCCATTTCGATTGGCATGGCTGAGAGTCTTTACAACCTTTCGGCCGATGGTCTGGGGAATGTGGACGTCATCGAACAAATGCCCGTCATCAAATACTTGACGATCCTGCGTAAGAAGCTGATCGAAAGCGTTACGGCGATGAATGAGGCAGGCATCGACTTGGTCGAGATATCAGACAAAACCGGATTATCCATTAAAACCATCAAGCAAATAATATGAATACATCTTTATTAATCGAACTGTTTCTCTATTTTGCCCGGTTTCCGGCGCACGATGCTTTTGGCTCCTTGTTCAATAAAGGGCGAAGTTATATCCCAGGATATGAAGAATTGCATGCCGCTACACTTGCATTACCGGACGAAGCGATCGTCCCGGAAATCCGTAACTACGTATTCGGTCCTAATTTCGATGCTGTTAGTAGCCGTGTCAATAACTTGACCGGAAGCTACCTCTTTGTCGATTATGGGGAAATAGAATGTGGAACCGATAATAGTAATAGAATGACAGACTCTGCTCGCTTGGCCATTACGGTAGCTTACAAGTTGAAGGAGTTCTCTGGCGATCTGATGGAACAACTCCTTATCTCAGATCGTTGTCTGGTTTATATCACTACAATCCGGAACCGAATGATTAATGAGCAACGCGAACGATACTGGCTGAAGGATGTTTCTCGCAATCATACTCTGACTCCGTTTGTAGCTCGAGAACTGTCTAGTATTGGTTGGACTATGCTCTTTAATCGGGAAGCTTTTGATACGTTTGGGGCTAAGCGTAAGTAATTGTCCTTTATGTAAAGACTAAGATATAACAATTTTGTATTGAAAAAATAAAAACAAAGTATGGACTGGACATCAATAGGCTTGGCTTTTTTGACATTTATCGGCGGTGGCGGTGTTGCTGCCATTGTATTACTTCCGCAGAAACGTCGTTCGGCCGAACTGGAAAATGAAGCAAAGGTAAGTGAACAATGGAAGGAACTCTTTATACAAAGCCGAGAGGAGGAATCTAAGCAAAACCGTCTGATTGATAAGTTGTATGATGATCTAACAGAGGCTCGGAATATTACAAATAGACTGACAACTAACAATGCTATTTTAAAGCTTTGGAAATGTGAGAAATTAGAATGTGGTCTACGTAAGCCGCCAATCAGTGCCGATCCGTTCAAAAAATTAGAGGAGGAACATAAATGAGTACAGAAAAATTACCCCGCGGTCTCCGGAATAATAATCCGGGTAATATACGAAATAATGACAGCATAAACTGGCAAGGAGAGGTGGCTGCCACAAGTAAAAAAGATTTTACTTTTGAAGAATTTAAAGACCGAGCTTCTGGTTATCGTGCTCTTTTGAAATTGCTTCGAAACTATAATAAATTATATGGTTGTCAAACGATTGCAGATTACATTCGTCGTTGGGCCCCGGAAAATGAAAATAATACGATCGGCTACATTACCCGTGTAAGTCGAGAGATGCAAGTTCCGACCTCTTATGTTCCGGATCCGGATGAGAAATCCATCATGTGTGCGATGGCTGCAGCAATCAGTCAAGTTGAAAATGGAGTACCCGCAATCATGTCTGAAGTTGAAGCCGGATGGGACGCCTTGTGACTGGAGCGATATTATATCTGTGTATTACCTTTTGCATGGTAGCCTGTACACGGACGATGTATATACCAGTGGAGTCTGTCAGGACAGAATACCGGGATAAATATTTACGTGATTCTCTTTACATACACGATTCAACAAATATATACGTCAATGGTGATACGATTAGGGAGTATCTGTATCGCTACATTTATCGTGATCGTTTTGTACATGATACGATCTCTATACATGATACTATCCGGGAACCATATCCAGTTGAAAAAGCATTATCAAAATGGCAACAAACAAAAATGAATGTGGGAGGCTGGGCTATTGGTGTTCTCTCTTGTCTAGCCATACTTGGAATCATCTATGGAATATTTAAAATTAAGAAGAAATACTTTAGTATTAAATAGTGTGTTTTTCATGGTATTAGATTTAAGTTAGCTTGGACCACCTTGCTCGAGAGAGTAGGGTGGTTATTTTGTTTTTATGGGAGCGGTACTAGGTTATGCCTGTAATCAGTGTTTACCTGATAGCAGGTAATCTTTTTTATCTGTTTTGGCAAAACTCTTGAATTTTGGTCGCAGTATCAGGTATTACCAGCATCTGGAAGCGTAAGCTAAAGACTTGATTCTGAAAGATAAACAAAGCTAATGCGCTGTAAATAAACTTGTTATAACTTGCGTGTCCGTGGCTATAGTGTTACCTTAGCAGTATAATAAAACAAAGGAAATCAATAAGTTATGGAACAGCAAATAGCAAATATTTTAGCGCAGACAACGACTAAGACTCGTAAAATTCAGCAACTTTTACTTTTGGGACTTACCCGCAGGCAAGTAGCTGACCTAGTAACAAACGGAAACTACGGTTTCGTACAAAATGTTTACGCTCGTATGAACCTCGCCCATCAGTCGGAACAACCCACTACTACCCGATCTGTAATAGACTATACTTTCAATCGCCGCTTCGGCGTTGAAATCGAGGCCTACAATTGCCGGACAAACGTCCTGGTAGATGCTTTGAGGGAGGAAGGTATACAGGTTTCCGCCGAAAGCTACAATCATACGACACGCAATAATTGGAAAATAGTTTCGGACTCTAGCCTTTCCGGCAACAACACTTTTGAATTAGTAAGTCCAGTATTAGAGGGACAAGCCGGCCTGAAGGAGCTAAAAAAAGTATGCTGGATACTTGATGCCTGCGGTGTAAAAGTAAATACTTCTTGCGGTTTGCACATACATTTTGACGCAGCAAACTTTAGCCTACAAACTTGGAAAAACATCGCCATATCCTACAAGCATATAGAATCCGTAATAGATAAGTTTATGCCGGCCTCACGTAGGAACAACAATTATTGTCGTAGCCTTAGAAATATAACAGAACAAAAAATAAATAGCGCACAAAGTATAGAAAACCTCCAGCAAGTAGCTTTTGAAAATACTCGGTATTTTAAAGTGAACCCTCAAAGCTACAGCCGCCACAAAACAATAGAGTTCCGCCAGCATGCCGGATCAATCAATTACGATAAAATTAGCAATTGGGTTTTATTTTTGAATGGTTTGGTTACCTTTGCTCAACAACAACCTATTGCCTCCGGAACGGTCTTGAATGATATCCCATTCCTAAGCGATGAACAAAAAAGCTTTTTCAGATTACGAACTAAAAAATTAAATAGCTAATGGAAAGTAGAATTTTTTCCTTGCAGGACGGCGGTACGATTACCGCCACCTGCGCTTCAGACTTTGTTACGAAATTGCGCGAAAGTAGCCGCTTCGATTTCGATTGTACCGATGCCGAATACATGGTTAATTTCGCCGATCGCTTTATGCAAATGTCTGGACAAACTGTCCGGACAGATAGTCCAGATCATTTCCTTGAAGATTTGCTAAAATATGATTATGCAAAACTAAGCTAAAGGTTTATAACTATTGATTTCCACCAAAAAAGATGCTTTCTGCCAAAAGAGAGCATCTTTTTTTTCTGGATCCAGCCAGAACCTGCATGCAGGCATCACCTAGTACCGCTTCCATACAAACAAAATAATTAGAAATAATCTAAAGATTATTTGCGTAATAAGCAAAAGCTTATTATATTTGTGCTGTCAAACAACACGAGTAATAATTTAAAATTTAAGCCTATGACAAAAGAAGAGCGGGAGGAGCTCATTCAACAAAAGGAAAATCTCAAGTTACTTTTTGAATTCCACAGCGGAAATCGGGTAATAAAGGGAGATCCGGAATTCGAACAGCACATAAACGATATTTTGGATATGATTGCTGAAATAGAAGAAAAACTAAAAGAGTAATTAACAAAGCCCCTCTTCGGAGGGGCACAAAAAGTATATATATGAAGGATTTATCAAAGTTTTTACCAACCGATGACATGCGGGCTGATTTTGAAAAATTCAAAAGCATGTCACCTGAAGAACGTGCTGCATTCCAGGAAGAACGAACTCGGAAAGTAGAAGCTCTGCCGGAAGATGAACAAGCTGCTTTTATCAAGGCTACCCATCAAGGATTAGTTGCGATCAAAGACGAGCTGCAGGATATCAAATTGACATTAGAATTAGGAGATGTGGCTAATGCTCTTTCTTTAAGCTATATTGCGAAGGCGTACTTTGGTAAAAGTAAAAATTGGCTTTACCAGCGTCTGAATGGCTATAAAGTAAATGGGAAACCGGCACAGTTTACAGAAGAAGAGCGCAAACGTTTTGCAGAAGCTCTCCTTGATTTGAGCCGGCGAATAAATGAAACTGCGCTTAAGTTTGCTTAGGCTCGGATTGTTTGACGACAATTATGGCCCTTGCCCTAAAAAGCAAGGGCTTTTCTTTGTTATACAAAAAAAAATTCTCTAATTGCGTCAAATAACAACTAATAAATAAAACATGAAACAATTAATCTGTATCCTATTATTATGTATTATTTCTTGCACCCATGAAAAGAAAGGTATAAAGACAACCATTACTACTATATATGAAGCGGAATTGGTAGGAAGCAACTATGTGAAAAAAAATATGACTACAAAATATTCAATAGGTCGCTATCCTAGTGGAAAACAAAAGTTTTTTGTAGGACTTTATGGATATCAAAATAATGACACTACCTTTTACGAAGAGGCAAATAATAAGGAGGTCAAAGAAGGAGAGTTTACTTTCTTGTACCGAAATGATAGTTTAACTTTGGTCACTCGTAAATCAAAGGATACGCTATTTTACTATTCGCCAATATATTTAGATGATTTTACTAGCTATGATATTTATAATAAGGAAAACAATTTGATAAAGAGTTTTGATGCACTAATGTATAAAGAAGTAGAATATAAAAACTATTTCTTTGATGAATATGGAAATCCTACTTACTATGTAGAAATAGAAGAAAAACTTCCAAACCTAATTTTAGAGAAAAACTTATCACCTGCAGAAGCTGCAAAGAATAAGATTGAAGGCCGAAAAATAAGAATTGTAGAACAAGAATTCAACTATTATGAGTAAGAAGCTATTGCCTTATCAAAAACTTTCACTACATTTGCAATGCTAAACTATATGATGGTATTCCATTCAGATGAGCGACTGTAAATGCTCGACGCAAAATACGGGCTTTTTTTATGCCTATCTTTATGATATAAGGCGGTTGCCTTTCCCAACATTTTTCGAAGCTCTTCGGGGTGGACATCATGTAGTTTAGCGACACGGGAAATGGCAGGCGTTCTTTTTTCTGCCTAAAAGCTAAACTACATGATGTATGAAGTCAAATTCATTAGCCGTACCTGTTACCGGAAGCCGGAAACGAGTACAAGTATCAAATCTTTTTTCTTGGACTACTATCCAGAAGCTTTTTAACGCCGTACCTGGCGAAATTACTCCTTGCAAAAGTATTTATGAAGCCAAAATGTACACACTTGTGCTAACGTGTGCATTATCTTTGTTGTGCCCATTATTGTTGATCCCGGCTTGTGCTATTTATAGTTCATCGAAAAAGGATGGGAGGGATGTATGACAATTGATGGTGCGGTTTTAACTTCAGAAATGATAGAACAGATCAGAGAATGGCAACAGAATTGTGATCTTGAAACAGACTTGATCACTCTTGATCGATCTATTGATTTTATTTTGGAACGAGGGGATATTGACGATATCATCTGTTCCAAGAGCACAGAGTATCTCCAACTGATAAAGTTACTCCGTACTTTATCTAAGAGTTTGTTGAAATTTAAAATTGAGAAGGAGGGTGTTAATCATGAGTGATAAAAAAGACTTAAGTATTTATATTGATGCTATCCAGGCGCGTTTTGCCGTAACGGATGATGAGAATAAGGCTACACATAAATTGTCAACGAAGGAAGTAGCCGATGCGATCAATGAGTTAAATCCATCGTGTGCTGCATCGGCGCAGGATGTATATGATGCCATGTTCGAAGCCGGCTTCGTGTTCCGCGCTCCTCGCGGAACGTCTGGACTCCGATTCAAATGGCTGCTGATTGAAAAATAAAAAAGAGAAAACTGCGAGTGCTGATATGGCCCCGCAGTTTTTTATGTCCTTTTCATCCGGATCCAGAGCATTTACCTTTGTTGAAAAAAATTTATGATAACGGACGATTTAATAAAAAAGGAGTTTATTTCTCAGATTGTTAGCCGGGATGTAAATTTAATATACAATACTCAAGAGCAGGTTGTTCGTGAAGTGTTTCCTGGAGGAACCGGCCAGTTAGCCAACTTTCTCGCACGACGCCCGTTCAATTTATCTGAAGTTGGAGTTAATCAGACATTTTATATGCGGATATTCCCATATCTCCGCTTTCTGGATATACGATATCGCAAAGATCAAATGGAAACTCGTAGTAAGTTAGCTCTATATAATCGTGTCATTTTTGGTGTCCTCTATCATGAAACTATGCCTGATCTCCGATATGGGTTAACAGAAGAGATCCGGAAGAAGATCGGACTGCAGCTCCAAGAGGCGGATCCAGACAAGTAGTTGTCCTTTATATGCTAAAAATAGCCTGCTACTTTCGCGGAAAAAGCAGTCCGTATGGCAAAAAAGAAACTTACTGAAGACGAATTAAAGTGGATACTCTCGATTGATTCTACAGAGGCACAACAGTCTGCGCGTAAACTTGATAAAGAAAATAAACAGTTAGCGGCAACCAACAAGGACCTAAAGAGCAAGATGACAGAGCTCGTGGCCGCCGGAAAAAAAGAGTCTCAGGAATATAAAAACCTTTCGGCTGAAGTAGAGAAAAATAATACCAAGCTTGTACTTAATAAGAAAAAGATAACAGAGCTGGAAAAAACACTTGGATTAACTTCGCTAACAATGGCTCAGCTACGGAAGAAAGCCAAAGACTTGCAATATCAGTTGGATCATACAGCGGAAGCTACATCGCCAGCTGAGTATAAGAAGTTAGAGCAGTCATTATTAGCTGTTAAATCCCGAATGACCGAATTACGATCAAATGGTCAACAAACAGGTGATGCTCTCTCTGGGTCCATATCAAAAGCGACAATGGCTGTTAAAGCTTTCTTTGCTCTAAAGCTCTTTGCCTATCTCAAAGACGGAGTTGTAACGGTTTATAATGTCAGGAAAGAGTTCGCGAAATATGAAGCAGTCCTTCGAAATACGTTCCAAAGCTCAGAGAAGGCTGCTGCAGCCATGACTATGTTGAAAAAACTAGCATCAGATACTCCATATCAGTTGCAGGAGTTAACTGAAGGATATATTAAACTTGCGAATCGTGGTATTATTCCTACAAGGGAAGAATTGATAAAAATGGGGGATGTCGCTAGTTCTCAAGGAAAATCTCTTGACCAGTATATTGAAGCGGTCTTGGATGCGATGGCTGGAGAATTTGAAAGATTAAAAGAATTTGGTATTAAGGCTAGTAAGGAAAATGACAAGGTTAAATTCTCTTTCAAAGGTGTTACGTCAGAAGTTAAATTCTCAGAGAAAGCTATCACTGATTACTTATATTCTTTAGGTGATTTGAAAGGAGTGCAGGGGAGTATGGCTATCCAGATGGAGGAACTGGAAGGCCGTTCTTCTAATTTGTCAGACGTTTTGGATGGTTTGGCTAATAAAATAGGAGCTCGTTTGGAACCGACATTCAAGTCTCTGTTTTCTTTTTTATCAAAAAATGCCCAAAAGTTGTCAGATGCATTTACTCCGTTAAATGAAAGTTACCAGGAACAATTTGATAGAGTTGTATCATTAGAAACGAAATTACCTTCTTTAATATCAAGGTACGAAGAATTGAAAGCAAAGGCTACTCTATCAAAAGAAGAGCATGAAGAGTTGAATAGGACTATTAGTAGTTTAGCGAATATTGTTCCAGGTGCGATTACTGCTTTTGATGAATATGGAAACGCAATTGCAATTAATACTGAAAAGGTTCATCAATTCTTGGAAGCAGAGCAAAATCGCTTAAAGTATGTTCATGCGGACGCTATTCAACAAGCTGAAGATGATATACAGTCTGCTCAAAAATTGAAACAGAAATTAGAAAAAGAGCTGGTTACTGGTGGTCGGTATAAGTCCGATCGGAAGACTGGTGATATGTATCTACTCCCATTTACAGAAGAAGAAATAAATCAAAAGGTTCAACTGATTCAAGAATGTGGGGCGAAAATCCAAGGTGCAGAAGAAACCGTAAAAAGACTTTCCGGAGAATCTCTCCGTGAACAAGTTGAAAATCAAAAACAAGCCATACAAAAACGTGCTGAATTCAATAATATGACAAAAGAGCAATTGGACGCATACATTAAAACAAATAAAGATGCTGCAGATAAGTATGTTGAAATCGCTCAAGAAATCTATGATCATAAATTCAAAGAAGAAAAAACTCCTGATGATCCTAAGAAAACGAAATCTGCGTTAGAATTGAAGTTGAAAGAACAAGAGAATGCCCATCAAGCGGAATTAACCACTCTGAAAAATACTCAGATACAATTCGGCCAGACTGAGCAGTTTTATAATTTGCAGCGTCTTAGTGCTGATACTAAGTTTTACCAGGAACGTTTAAAATTACTTCAAGACTATCAAAAAAAATCTTCGGATCCGAAATTGCAGGCTGATATTTCCAAAGATATAAATGCAGCTCAAGCATCTTTGATCGATACTCAACAGAAACGGGATCAGGAAATGATTAGTGTACTCAAAGACAATCGAGATAAGAGGCTCAAGTTGGAATCTCAGTCATATAAAACTCAGCAGATTGTATTTGAGAAAGGACTTGCTGAAAAACAAATTACACAGCAACAGTATGACGCTTTGATGCTAAGCCTTGATACTACATCTTCGGAGTCTCGCCTTAAAATATATCAGGATTATCAATCAGATATTATTTCGCTCGAATTGTCTTCAGGGACAATAAAGGCTCAAGCTGTGTCGACGGCCAATGAAGAAGTGATGACTGCGGACCTGGCTGCAGCTCATGCTCGTGCCGCTCAGCAAAAGACTCTTCAAAATTTGGTTAAGGATTTCAAAGCCGAGTTTAAGCTGACGACAGTTGGAGAGGACACTGATCTTCAACTAAAAGTACTGGAAGCCTCATACAATGCCCGTAAAGAAATGGCTCAAAAAGCCAACATGGATACATTAGAGTTGGACCAGGCATTTGAACGTGCTCGAACTAATATTTTGCAGGGAGCTGAAGAGCGACGTAATCAAATACGCCAGCAGAATGGATTGTTGTCAATGCAAGAACAACATGAGATTGAGTTGGATTTATTAAAAGATCAGAGAGAGGCGGGCCTTTTAGATGAAGAGGAGTATCAACAGGCTATACTTGATAAAAGAATAGCCCATCTGAAGGCATACTATGATTATTATAGTCAGCTTTTTTCAGGAGCTATATCTGCTCTGCAGGAAGCGGAGTTAGCTAATATTGATGCCAAATACGATGCAGAAATCCAGCGTGCCGGAGAGAATTCAGAAGAGGTGGCTCGTCTTGAAAAGGAGAAGGAGAATAAAAAACTAGCCGTACAAAAAAAATATGCCAATGTCAATTTTGCCATTAAGGTTTCGGAAATTATAGCAAATACAGCGGTTTCAATCATGCAGGCTTTCGCTCAGCTCGGTCCCATAGCAGGAGCGATTGCTGCAGCAATGTTAACTGCTACCGGTGCAGCCCAAATCGCTACAGCTAATGCTGAGAGAAAAAAGGTAATGGCCATGACAGTCGATGGAGCTGGCGGGACAGGATCCGGAACAGGGGCTCGTGTTGCTACGGGACGTGAGTCAGGTGGTTATGTCGATATTGTTCGTGCTCAAGATGGAAAAAGGTTTGAAGCTGTACTGGATCCGGATCGACGTGGATTTATTGATCATCCAACAGTTATTGTAGGTGAAGGACCCGTTGGAAGGAGTAAAGAGTGGGTTGCTAGTAATGATGCTTTAGAAAATCCGACAGTACGACCTTTTATTAATGTTCTTGATGAAGCTCAAGAGAAAGGATCCATTCGGACTGTTGATATGAATCAGTTAATGCGACAACGTTTGGCAGGCTTTGAAGGTGGTGGATATCTAGGGAAGAATAAACCTTCCATGACATCAGCAATGTCGGTTCCTGTTCAAAATAATACGATGAATATGGATGTCGATATCCGACGTCTTAATGAATTATTGGATAAGTTGGATCGTGACGGAGTGCAAGCCTGGTTAATTTATTCGGAATTTGAGAAAGAGCAAAAACGATTAGAACAAGCACGTAAAATAGGAAGTAAATGAAAATAGTACATTCATCAGGAGAGGAGTTAGAGCTGAATCCGGGAACAGTTCTTGATATATCACGAACGAATCCATTTTTCAACAATTATGGAGAGCAAAGTTTGCCGGTAAAGCTGCCATCGGGGCAAAGAAACAGACGGATATTGGGGTATCCGGAAGATTTGTCTGGTATAAGAAAAATGTCACAAAGAGCAGATGCTTCTATTCAGGAAGGTGTGTTTTTTATTCAGTGTCGTCAAGCTGTATTGTCAGCCGATGATAAGGAAATAGATACTTCTTATTATTTGAATGTCGGTTCTTTCTATGAAAAGATGAAGAACTTGAAATTGACTACTATTTTTAAAGATAAAGTAATCCGTTTTAACTCCGTTGAATCAGCCATCAGCTATGTCAGAGGAACGATGATCAATCAAGATCCGAAGTTTACTTGTTTTCCGATATTAATAGAGCATCAAGACACTGGCAATATAACAGCATTGAACAGATTTGGTGCACCTATAAAATCCGATGGTTATTTCAGTTTGATTAATGAAGTCACAAGAACGGAAACAGTGGATGATAATATTATATCTGTGCCTCCAGGCTTTTACATAACCCCTCTGGTGCGTGTCATGCATGTGTTGGAAGAGACGTTTAAATTTCTGGGATATTCAATGGATGACAACTTTTTTACTCGAACGGAACCGTTTGCTAGCATGGTGTTTCTAAATAATAATATAGATACCATAGTTAATGCAGAGATTCGTTATGAGCAGATTGTCCCAGATATAACAGTTTCGGCGTTGCTTGATATCTTTAGATATCGTTTTTGTTGTGAGTTCATACCTGATGAAGTAAGAAAAAAAATCAAGATTGTACTTTTTAATGAAGTGGTGGAAGGAAAACCTGTCCGTGATTTATCTGCGTTCTTGACAAATATACCAAAGATCAATCATGGGGCTAAATATAAGCAAATAAAGCTTTCGGCAGAGAAAGGACCTATAATCTCGTGGAGTACGGACGGGACAGAAGATGGTAAATGGATTTCGTCAACACCTGATTATTTAAATAAAACCTTACCTGATATTGCGTCAATGTATCCAGAGGCAATGATAGACAAATCCAGAGGTATAATTTATCGGGAAGGCTTCTCTGCTGACAGGACTATCCGTGAAATCGTAGGATGTGTGAATTGTGATTATTTTGCAGGAGAATCGGACGATTTCGATACAGAGAAGAAAGAATCTCCTGATGTGATGGTAAATATTGACTCTTTACCATTGTCTGGGGGAGATGCTCCTTTTGTTGGAGTGTCGCGTTCTTTAAATTCTAACATTGTTCTGGATGATGTACCTAGGCAATCCTCTACATCAGCGGATACAACTCAAAACAAATCGGAATTGAAAGCCATGATGTGTTTCGTTGTTCACACTCCAGAGCGTAGGTATGATTATGGAACCATTTATGCACATGATCCCGGAAATACTCGATTATGGCCTTATGCATTATGTTATAATGGTCCTGATGGGTTGTATGAAAAATTCTGGAGAAAATATGATGACATGCTTCGTAATTCGATGCGACCTGTGACTGCAAAACTTCTTTTGAATGAAATTGATAAGTTGAATTTGACTTGTTACGAAAAAGTTTCTATTCATAATCAGGAACTTCTTCCTAATGTTATTAAATATCCTGTTGGTAAAACTGCAGATGCTGAATGCACATTTTTGACAACGAAATTATATGAACCCCTTGTTTCAGCAAAAAGTGAGTCCGATCATTTTCCGGATTCTAAATATCGTTGGAATGTAAGATGGAAAAGAAGTGACAATGATACCTATACTTATTTCAAGTTAAAAGAAACACCAGTTACTTTTTTTCCACCACCACCGACTGAAGAGCAATATCGGAGAGGGGGAAAGTATTATGAAAAATCTTTTGCTGTGGAATTGGGAATGGAGATCGAGTTACCTTGGGGGAAACCTATAATTGTAGGAAAGGTTGATGGCACTTTTACTGTGTGGCTTGAACCTGTGGTTCGCGAGTATTAGTTGTCCTTTATCATGATCGAGCATGTACATAGTTTTGAAGCAGGTAATAATAATGACAGATGGCAACGATAATTGATAAACCGGAAGTATTGAGTTTGTCGGGGAACATGAATAAATTTGTTCTCGGAGCCAATAAGGTTGTTTCTTTTATATTAAAGAAAGGTACAGCCGTTCTTGTGGAACAAAGCTATAATCCGGATTCAAAAGGAAAGATCACAATAGATGTCAAAGATATTGTGGAGAATCAGTTGAACTACAAACTGGATGTAGAGCAAACTGTTTATAATCAATCGGATTTGGCTGCTGATTTTACTGCCATAATAGATGATGTTAATTATTCATTTCGAGTAGTTAAAGCCGGTATAGCCCATTTTTCCGATACACCTGAGAATTGGTTAAAAACACATTTTTTGACTTGGCAACCGAAAGTTAAGAAAGTTTCTTATTATAGTCCGGAATGGTTAACCTACTATGCTGTTGAGTCTTGCCAGATAAAACTGCAGGCAACATTCCCGGACAAGACTACCCGCCTTTATACATTGGCCAATCCGGTTTCCGGAACCGTTACAACATGTAATTTACAATATGCTGTTATTGCCGGTCTTTTAGGCTATAGATATCCATCGTATTATGAAGTATGGGTTGAAATTTCCGGTAAAAGGGTAACGGAATTACAGTATTATACCTTTACGGATGTCTTGAGTGAGGATGAGCAATGGTTTCTCTTTGAAAACTCATTAGGAGGTTTAGACTGTTTTCGGGCTTTTGGAGTTAATAATTTAAATTCGGAGCAGGAACATAAAATAGCAGAACTGGCGGGAGAGAGGCTGGAATATAATGTTGATACAGTTAGGAAATACACTAAAAACACAGGTTTCTTAGATGACTACTCCCGGCATTGGTTGTTGGATTTTTTCCCAAGTAAGAAGAAGTTTATCCATGAGAGTTTTGCGATCAGGAGAATAGTCGCTACCGAAAGCAAGGTTTCCTATGCCTCGAATGAATTGCCTAGTTCATATACTTTTACTTATCAATATGCTGAAATTTCACCATATTTGAATTTAATCCGGAACGAACAGGAGCTTCCAGATAAGTTGGTGGCCCCGGATATGGATTCGCCGGATTTTATTTTTCCCCCTCGCCTTGCTGAGTTCCCGCGTATAGAATTAGGGGAGGGGGTACTGATTCCAGCATTTGATGCACATGATCCCAAGCCAACTGTAACGACCTTCGGTGCAATCCACCAGACGATTAAGAATTCTGTGGTTAAAGAACTGTCAGAATTGTGGGATAGTAGCGCCGGAGGTGGCGGTGGAGGAGATTCAATTTATCATATCAAGGAAAATGATCTAACAGAGCCCAGCGATGAGAATGCTTTCACTGCTCTTCGAACTTTGAAAGAAATCAAAAAAGGAATTAGTTCTTTTGATGATCGTTACTTAAGGAAGGATATCGATGATACAGCTCATGGAGAGATAACATTCGATAGAAAAATAGGTAGCTCTATCTTTCTTGATGGTTATGATGGGAGAGGTTGGGAGATTACGGACCCCGGTGCTGTAATGATAGATTCAGCTCGCGTTCGCTCCGATGTGTTTCTAGCCGGTAAATTTGGTTCTCCGTCTTTTGCGAGCGGTTTTGCCGGTTGGGGAGTTGAAATAGATATCCCCAGGGCTGCCGGTACTTTTGACTTTTTGACAGTGCGCAAGTCAATGAAGGTTTATGAACTTGTGTACAGTCAAATTTATGGGTTAGGAGGTTCAGTTATAGTGTCTGATCTTAATAAGATTCTCTATGTAGAAACTTGTCAGGGTTTCTATCGATGCTATATGGATAGCATGGATGGGACAATGCGGATGAATCTTCGTAAAGATGACATTGTTCGGATGCAACGGAGTTCGGGTATTAATATTCGATATTTTTATGGTGAGATTTTAAAAGTTACTTCAGATTATTTTGATCTGAGAATTATAGATGGGGAAGATGCACCGGAAATGGGCGATGTCGTTTTTCGGTTTGGTAATAAAACAGATAAAAATCGACAAGGTATAATCTATTTGACATCGTCGGACGATCAGGCTCCGTATATCGACATTCTTGATGGTATAACCGATGCCTCGATGTTTGAAAAGGTAAAAGTTCGTATCGGTAATGTGTCCGGTATTCGAACTCGGTCTGGTATTCAGTTGAATGGATATCGAATCTATGCCCAGGGGGCAGTATTTGAGGATACAGATATTTATTTGGAGGACGGAACAACTGTCGAACAAAAATTTGTCATTATGAATGGTAAGTTCGAGAGTGAGATTGAAGGGATCCGGAATGATATGTCTGTCGTTTCAGGGAATATTTTAAAAAACTCTTCATTTGGAGAGAATACCGGTTACTGGAATTCGGAAGATGATGTATCTATTTTTAATGTAGGTGGCGGTTTCTTGTGGTTTAATGCAAATTTTTATTCGGATAAACGTAAGATAGCCGACATTTATAGAGATGGGAGCAAGAATGTCCTAAGAATTCTGGGTACGACAATCTCTCAACGTAATTCTTTATTTAAATTTGATGGAGAGAAGAAAGCAGGAACCTATTCTTTCGCTTTTTTCTATAAGGTAAAGAGGGCAGGGAGGCTAATGGTGGGTTTTCCTGGTCAAGATTTGTATGCCGAAGAACAGTTAACTGTATCTGACAATTATCAGAAGTTTTCAAAAATAGGACAATGGGATGGCCAAGGAGATTTCAAAATAACTTTTACTGGAGAGATATTAATTTATGGAGTTTCGTTATTTAATGATGCTTTGGCTGATGCCCAAATACAGTTGCAGACACAAATAACACAAAATGCCGAAGAGATTGCGTTAAAAGCTAGCAAAGATTATGTTGATGCTGAAACCGGGCAAATATATATACATTATGATTCTAAATTTTCAGTAACGGCGGAACAGATAAGTGGTGTTTCGACAAAAATTGATAATATAAATCATACGATTCAAACTGCAGGATGGATAACCCGTTATGAAGGTAATTATTGGTGGGCTTCCAAAGAAATGGAAAACGGACAGACCATTATTTCGTATATCAATCAAACTCCCGGAAATACGACTATTGCTTCAAATCGAATTAATCTTTATGGGGCAGTTACTTTCAGTTCGTTCAATTCAAGTTTGCAGCAGTCATTTAATAGTATAGATAATACGGCTAATACAGCGTATCGAAATGCGAATAGTGCTTTATCTGCAATAGATAGTTTACCAGGCTGGAGTAAAAAAAATAGCATTCTGGCCGCAATGGAAGCTGAAACTCTGATCATTGGTGGCTATATAAACTCTCAGTATATAAAAGTAAATACCATTGAAGCAACGGTAGGATACATTGGAGGTTTTCAAATTACAAATAGAAATCTCAAATGGTCACAGTCAGATTATTTTGGGAATGGATCCCGAACTATTCGATTAGGATGTGCTGAAAATTCTGGTGGTGCTGTAGATATTTCTTTTAATGCGGCGACAAGCGGAGCTTTCGGAATAAAGAGTGTCGGATCTGCTCCTGGAGGGGCTGCAATTTATGCTTCTTCAAAAAGCTATCAAACATATCCTAAAAGTGGGATGACTTATGCTGGGTATTTTGACGGAGACGTGGATGTTCTTGGAGATTCAATCAGTAATGCTTGCGCAAGTCAAGAGTTCCGTGCTATCACAGGGCGTAATAGTAATGGTACTTACACTTACCTACGAGGGATATCCTTTGGATCCAACTATGATTTGGATGATGTTCGTTTTACTGTTCGAAATGGATTAATAGTGGCTCTACATAAGGATAATGGTTCAATAATAATTCAAGGTTAATATTATCAACATAAAAAAGAATAAGATTATGAAAGTGAATTTTGTGAAACCTTTTAAAGATTACAAAGGTAAGGATATCGAAAAAGATGGTAAGAAGCAGATGATTAATGATCTGTTGGCTCAATGTCTATTTACTGGAGAAGGTTTAGAGCGAACCGGTAATGCAGAGAAAGATAATAAGAATAAGTTTGATGCCTATAAACTGTGCCAACGGGTGATCGCAGCTAAAGGTGCAATTGAAATTGGCCCCAACGAAGCTGTGATAATTAAACAGGCAGCATCTAGCCTGAATGCAGCCGGTTATGCTCAAATTGTAGAACTTATAGGTGAGAATTGATATGGAATATCAAAGTCAAATAATAAGTAGAACCGCTAGTAGTGAGATTGAAGGTGTTCAGGTCGACTATCTCATTACTCAAGAAGTAGGGAAGCCGGTTTCATCCATTCGTGCCACATTTGGATATAAAAAAACTCAGCTAGGGGCGTTAACGTTTGAGAATCCTGGAAGATTGAATGCATCTTTTGATCCCAATGATGCTTTATCAGTATCTATTAAAATAGCTCTTCTCAAAACAGTTTTAAGTGAGATGGATCAAGTATTTAAAGAACCGATTTTAGTACCGGTATCACAGACTGAGTAATATGGCTGCAGGTGATATTAATATTGATGGAATACAAATCAGTCCTGAAGGCCTTGCCCGTTTGGTTGCTGCAGTAACGCAAAATATCGAGGCTAAGTCTAATGATCCTGGACAGATAGAAGTGATAGATTCTCTTAATGGTGTTACGTCCATTCCCGTCTTGCAACAAATAGGGAGTACAGTAAAGCTGGTAAGAGTTCTGGTTTCTATTCTGAGAGGAGTTGATGGGCGGGAAGTTTTCTTGCAAGTAACAGAAACACATCTTCAGTGGCGTTATACCGATGGAATGTGGGATAACTTGATTGCTTTGGCTGATCTTAAGGGCGACAAAGGTGAAACTCCTGTTCTGAGGACAAATAGTAACGGTATTGAATGGAAATACGAAAGTGAGGAAGAAGATGCTTGGAAAGAGCTTGTTTCCTATGAAACTTTAAAATTGAAATTCACAGATTTGACATCAGAGCAAATTGATGCGTTTTGGCGTTCTATGCCGGAAGATATTCAATTGTTGCTTCAAAAGCCGGCACAGGATGCTGCGGATAAGGTTATTAAAGAAGTCAATGAAGTCAAGGCTAATTTGACGGCTGACGTTGAAGCTCTAGAGGAACGTGCTGAAACTGTTCTTCGGGAAACTGGGGAGTCGAAGGAATTAGTCGACCAGGCGACAAAGGATGCTAAGGATGCTGCCGCTCTTGCTCAAAAAAATGCCGATTTTGCTGATACAGCCGCGAAAACCGCTGATGAAAAAGCGGGAAAAGCGGATAAAATAGCCAATGAAACGCTATTAGTCAAACAGCAAACTGAGAAGGTTAAAGAGAATGCAGAAGAAGCTATCAAGTTTACCGTAGGAGCCGCAACTTTGGCTGAAAAACAGGCAGGTGTTGCTACCGATGCGGCCCGTATCGCCGCAGAACAGGCTGGTGTTGCTGAGAAAGCAGCCGGAAAAGCAGACAAAGCAACCGAGGCTGCGGTGAAGGCCGCCGATCGGGCGACAACTCTCTCAAACAACCGTGATAAGATCATCTCTGGATATTGGTGGAAGTATGATGAAGAGTTACAGGATTATGTGAATACGACCATTCGGGCTACCGGAGAAACAGGGCAGGGGTTAAACATTGTTTCCCGATATTTGACTGTCGATGAACTAAAGGCAGCTTACCCGAGCGGAGTAGTCGGATGTTTTGAGATCGGGAACGAATCACCGTATGAAATTTGGTATTATGATGCTCCGGCAAGTGAGTGGCGCAACTCCGGACGTTTACAAGGCCCCCAAGGGATGAGTGCCTTCCAAGTATGGAAGCTGCAACCAGGTAACGAAGATAAGACAGAACTCGACTTCTATCGATCTTTATTACCTTACATCGGAGAAAATTTGAATTGGTGGGTTGATGGTAAAGACCAGGGATATCGGGCTCCAGGGAAGGATGCTCATTCGCCTTATATTCACCCGGAGTCAAAAAATTGGGTAGAGTATGATGATGAACTCCAGGAATATGTAGAGAGAGAGTGCTTAGCAGAAGGGATATCTGCAAAAATTGAAATTGTAAAGAATACTCCTACAGAGTTTATTGTTAAGCTGATTGATGCTTATGGCGAGAAGATCTCTCCTAACTTGATTGTCCGTCCGGTTAGTAATAATGGTGTGCTTGATATTGACCACGAACCGATGGTAACGGATACTCATTACATATTAGAAGGGGTGGAATATCCGTATATGCCCGGACAAGAAGTTCGTTTCAAAGACTCTTCAGGAGATATTACTTTCTATAAATGCTATAATAACTCGGATGCAGGAGCGATCTGGGAGGAAGCCGGTTCCGGTGGTGCTCCGATTGGTAACATTTACCTACAGGGAGCTAACTATTTTAACGATTCGGTACAAATCATAAAACAAGGATATTTAAAGAATGAGTAAAGGAGCATATATCTATCAGCAGGTTGTTCAGACCACGGAGGAATGGGCATCGCGGGCTAATGAAAAAAGACCTTATCCGGAGGGAGTTTTCCTGGTAGAGAAGAGGGCAGACGGTAAAAAAATCATGAAGCTAAGTGACGGGGAGCACTTCTTTTCAGAACTAGGAGAGTTCCCGGCAGAACACAAGTACGAGGTGCCGACACTCGACCATGTGCCAACCGCCACTGACACATCTTATATCGGAAAGGATGGGCAGACTCATTACTTTGAGATCGGCTATCAGTGCCGCTACTATGATTTTGACGATGATAAATACCGGTTTTACCAGTTGGCCGATCTTAATGATGAGCGGACGGCTGCAACCTGGCAGGAGGTCGGTGGTGGCCAACTCGGTAGTGGCTATCTGGATGGAGGTGATGCCTACAGTGTCTATAATCCAGAGCAGGTAGTCGACTTTCAACCGACTTCGGAAAGAGAGTGGGATAACGAATAACAATTTAGTAATATATTGAAAATATGGCAGAAAAATTTCAGTTGAGAGGTCACACCTTAGAGGTTTGGCTTCGTAAGAATCCTATCATTGCGGATCGGGAACTTGTTATCATACCGGATGAAAACACATTCGTTATCGGTAATGGTAAGGACAAGTTCAGTTTGCTTACCCGTCGTCCTTTCGGGGCGGACGCCTGGGAGGTGTTGGTGAAGTACGGTGGTTACACTGGGACCCGTGAGGACTTCTGCAGGCAACTTTCGGACGTAATGCGAATGCCGGAACAGCAGGCCGGAACACTGACAAATGCGGGCGCCGGTTGGAACTCCTTTACATTTCCCAGGGAATTTGTAGAAGAGTGCTACGTGATGCTGACCGTGCAGGATGCCGACTGCCGTGCAGCCGTTAGGAATACGACAAAACAAGGCTTTCATTATATCTTACACGACGCATCGGGCAATACGACTAGTAGTGCGATCCTTGTTAATTGGATGGCTACGGCGGTATCTGAACTCAATATGGCACAGGCAATTGCAAAACTGGCCGGGTTAGACCCTTTCGCTTATGACGACCTCACGACTCTGTTTAAAACTCATGCCTCAGAGGTCGTCGCGAATGAGGCAGCTTTCGGAATGGTAAAACGTTCGGCGATGGCTTCAGCTCGATACCTGTGTTTTCTCTGTGATTTGTCACACGATAGTTTTTATAACATGGTGTCGATTGCGGAGAGTGTACCGGCGATGAATGCTGTAAGCGCCAATGAAGCCGCGGTTGCATTTGTCAATAACGCTCCAGGTGCATTTGATAGTATCCGGCTGAACTCGATGGCTATGGGTAAGTATCTGGCTGGTCTGTCAGGTATGTCCCCTGTCAATTACTCAACTGTTACGGATCTGCTTAATGATACAGTAGCCTTAACAGCTTTGGTTGCTGATCAGACGGCAATGGTTGCTTTATGTGCGTCCGAAGTCGCCTCGGCAGAAACGGCTACACATGAGACGGCGTGCAGCGCCGTCGCCGGAAGCGACATCGCTATGCAGGCCGTCGCCGGAAGCGACATCGCTATGCAGGCCGTCGCCGGAAGCGACATCGCCTATAATGTTATATATAATAATAGCGAAGCGTTTGCTACCCTATTGTCAATAGGGGCGGCCGTATCAATCATCGCCAATGATCGCGCCGCGGTCGAGGCGATGATTGATACAGAAGAACGCTGCATTTTAGTAGCGGCCTCCGC
>ENA-ORNB01000340-ORNB01000340.1-human-gut-metagenome-genome-assembly--contig:-NODE-340-length-52063-cov-7.753769_pt1 | contig 52063 bp, 44 predicted proteins | sample MGYA00242112_ERZ509016 | MGnify/ENA primary metagenome ERZ509016 (study PRJEB26280, sample SAMEA2338705) | human gut metagenome | biome: human gut; feature: human-associated habitat; material: faeces...
TTTGTTGCTCAGGTACTTAAAAAGTTATATTTGTAATAGTGTTGCGGAATTAAGGAATACTATTTTTAAACCTCAAATTTAATTTTATGAATGATATCTTAAAGTGTTCGCCGAAGAGATTTTTATTTTCAATGGTGGTTGCTTCTGCGTTATTGACAGGAATACCCCAAAATACCTATGCGGAAGTTGATAGGTCGCAAACTGTTATGCAGACGGTGACAGTAAAGGGGACTGTGTTAGATGCAAATAATGAGCCGATAATCGGTGCTAGTGTGTTGATGAAGGGGACTACTAATGGTACAATTACGGATATAGACGGAAACTTTATACTTAGTAATGTCAATCCGGGAACATTGGTTATTTCTTATATTGGCTATAAAACAAAAGAAGTTAATGTGAACGGTAGCGCACCTGTGAAAATTACATTGCAAGAAGATTCTGAAGTATTGGATGAAGTGGTAGTAGTGGGTTATGGTACCCAGAAAAAATCTTCATTAACAGGTGCTGTTGCAGTTGTAGGAGCTAAAATGCTTCAGGAAAAAGGAGGACTGTCTAGCCCATTGGAAGCTCTACAAGGACAGGTGCCTGGTGTTATGATAACTCGTAGTTCCTCTGCTCCGGGTGATGAAAGCTGGGGATTAAGTTTGCGCGGATCAGTATCAGTGAACAGTACAGAACCATTAATAATAATTGATGGGGTAGCGTATGAAAGTGTGAATGAGCTTCGTCTGCTGAATCCTAATGATATTGAATCAATGAACTTTTTGAAAGATGGTGCCGCTGCAATCTATGGTTCTCGTGCTGCTGGTGGTGTTGTCTTAATAACTACAAAGAAAGGCGCTGAAGGTAAAGTGAAAGTAGAATATAGCGGTAGCGCTACTTTGAAAACTGTTGGTTTGATGGCTTCTGCCATGAATATTGATCAATGGGCAGATGGGGTAATGACAGCATTGACGAACGATAAAAACACGTCTAATGTCTGGTATACTTATGCGGAATTGGCAAAGAAATATAAAGGGTCATATCTTGATATGCGCTATAGTCCTAACCCGTTCGGTTCGACCAACTTTACGGATGTTGCAGATTTTGTGTTCACAGATGATGTAAATTGGCTGGATACGCTTTTTGGTGATACATGGAGTACGGAGCATAGTTTAAGTGTTTCCGGTGGTTCAGAAAAATCATCTTATCGTATTTCGATGAGTTATCTTTATGATGGTTCTACATTGCAATTTGGTGACAATAACAACAAGCGTTATAACTTTCGTATGAATAATACATATAAGTTTACAAAGAACCTGAAACTGGACTCTTCTATTTCGTACAATCGGCAGGAACAGGTTGCTCCGACACAGATTGAGTCAGCTTTATCCGCTACTTTGCCTATGCCGGGACTTCCATTTGAGTCCTTAAATGGAAAACCGTATGCATGGGGAACATGGGGATCTCCTGCGGCTATTGTTAGTAATGGTGGTAATAATAAACTCTCTGTTTCTGCTATATCATTAAGCGAGACATTGAATTATCAGATTTTAGATTGGTTATCCGCTAATGCTAATGTTGGATATAGTACGAGTACGGCATCCCGTAATAAAACAACAAATTCAGTCACTTTTTATAATTATATGGGTGATGTAGAAGTGCGGACAGATCCAACGCAAGCAAACTCAACTTACACTCAGACAAGTTCGAGAACTGATTTTTATTCAGTTTCTGGTTATTTGGCAGCTAATAAAACATTTGCGCAAAAACATAAGTTGAATTTGACATTGGGTGCACAATATGAATTTAAGGAGTATACTTATTTTGGAGTGATGGTGAAAGATATTCAGAATGGTATGGAAATAGTAAACGGTTCGGGTGATGTGACTTTGACCGGTGATGAAAAGAAATATCAAAATGCGAATCTTTCTTATTTTGGACGTTTTAATTATGATTATGATGGGCGTTACTTGCTGGAACTGAATGGACGTTATGATGGTTCTTCTAAGTTCTTGCCGGAAAACCGTTGGGATCTCTTTTATGGTGTTTCATTGGGTTGGCGTATAAAAGAAGAATCTTTTTTGCAGAAGGTTGATTGGTTAAGTGATTTGAAGCTACGTCTTTCTTATGCAGAAGTCGGTAATCAGAGTGGCATTGGAAACTATGACGGAGTACAACTTTATAATTTGGTTGCAGCAGGTGATGATGGCGCATATATAGGTTCTAATAAACTTTCTTATATAAAAACGAACGGAACTCTGGCTTCTACAACACGTAGTTGGGAACGCATAAAAAATTATAATGTTGGTGTTGATTTTGGTTTTCTGAATGGTAGTTTGACTGGTTCTGTCGAGGCTTTTATGAAGCAGAACAATAATATGTTAGTTAGTGTCACTTTCCCGGGAACGTTAGGAGATTCTGCTCCGAAAGCGAATGCCGGAAAGTTTAAAGGATGGGGATATGAAGGTCAACTTAACTATCGTAACAGGATTGGAGATGTAAACTATCACATAGGTGGCACTTTTACTTTTGCCCGTAATGAATTAGTGGATTACGGTGGTACACAGTTTTAAAGTCAGGATATGTACAAACACAACAAGGTTATCCTCTGAATTCAATTTTCGGTCTGCGTTACGGTGGCAAGATTCAGAATGAAGAACAGTTGGCTGCCTACAAGACAAAGTATTATAATAATAATGGAATTGGTATGCCATCGAATCTGCGTGTAGGTGACAATATGTATTGTGACGAAAACGGAGACGGTGTATTAGATGAAAAAGACTATATCTATCTGGGCAGTGACACTCCTGAAATCTCTTATTCTTTCAATTTTGGGGCAGACTATAAAGGATTTGATATCAACGTTGTTTTTCAGGGAGCTGCCAATCGTTTTGTTTATCGTCCGATTGATAATTGGACAGTGCCGTTCCGTAGCAATTATACCAATACAAGCACTGCTTCTCTTGGCAATACATGGAGTGAAAATAACCGGGATGCTTACTATGCCCCATATACCAATGAAAGTAATATCAATAATTACAATTATCAGGCATCCTCTTTGACAGCACAAGATGGTCGTTATCTTCGTCTGAAGAATGTAACAATCGGTTATACTTTTCCTGCTAAGTTGTTGAATAAAACAAAAGTAATATCAGGGGCCCGTATATATCTGACGGGAGCTGATTTGTGGGAAACTACCAAAATAAAAGATGGATGGGATCCTGAAGCATCTGCTCGTGATACCAATAATACCACTCAGGCAGCTAAGGGGGTGAAACGTTATCCGTTCACTCGTAACTTTACTATCGGAGCTAATTTAACCTTTTAAATAATTGATGATATGAAATTAAAACAATATATAAAAGCCGCATGTCTTTTTTCTTTCGTAGCAGTGACAACTTCCTGTATGGATTTGGAACCATTGTCGGATTTGGGAGATAATTTGGTGTGGGACAACGCTGCCAACTTTCAGCTGTTTGCTAACCAGTTTTATAGTTGGCCTCATGATTTTGACCGTGCTGTGTCAGATGAACCTCATAGTGATTACCGTTCTGATTTAGTGGCAGGTTCATCCATGAATGTATATAGCCAGGGTACAAATGCTATTCCTGCTACAGATGCTAATTACACCAAACTATATAAACGTATTTACTATACTAACCTATTGTTGAAGAATGCAGAAAGTTTTGATGTACCGGCGGATATTATAGTACCTGTAGCCGAAGCTAAATTTTTCCGTGCATATAGTCATTTCGAATTAGTACAGCTTTATGGTGACGCTATCATTCTTACGGAACCTTTGGACTTGGATTCTGAAAAACTTTACGGCAAACGTAATGATCGTGGTGAGGTGATTGACCAGGTGATTAAGGATTTGAAGGATGCAGTTGGCGGCTTACCTGAAACATCATCGGAGGCGGGACGATTGAATAAATATATCGCATATGCCATGTTGTCACGCGTAGCATTGTATGAAGGTACTTGGCAGAAATTTCACACTAACGGCAAAGATGCCACCTCAAATACTTCCCGTAGTACGGAATTGCTGACTATTGCGAAGGATGCCGCCAATGAAGTAATTAAAGGTGGTAAATATCAGTTGTTCTATAATGAAAAACTGGGTAATGAGAGCTATCACTATATGTTCACATTAGAAGATGGTGCACAATGTAATCCGGCAAATCTTTCGAAGAGTGACAATACAGAATATATCTTTGTGAAACGTCATCGTAATGGAGATAAAACTGCATGGAACCTGACTCATGGTATGGTGGCAAATGCTTGCTATGTAACCCGTAAATTGGCGAATATGTATCTTTGTTCTGATGGGTTGCCTATTGGTAAGTCATCCAAATTCCAGCAATATGCCGGTGTGACTGATGAATTCCAAAATCGGGATAACCGCATGGGCAATAATATGCTATATCATGGACAACAATACTGGAATAATGACGGTAAATGGCGCACAACTTGGACGGATGCTGATTTAACAAGTAGCCTGACTGCTAATGTACGTTCGGGTAGTGGATATCAAAACCGTAAATGGGGTACTGAACGCCAGGTGGAAGATTATTACGAATCTTATGATTTCCCGGTTATCCGGTATGCAGAAGTATTGTTGAATTATGCGGAAGCTGTTTATGAATTGAATGGTACTATTACAGATTCAGAATTAGATTATTCATTGAATAAGGTTCGTCTTCGTGTCAATCCAAGTATGCCTAAGTTGAGTAGTACATTAGTTTCGGCAAACAATCTTTCAATGCGTGAAGAAATACGCCGGGAACGTACTGTAGAACTGGTATTGGAAGGTTTTCGCATTGATGACTTAAAGCGTTGGGCTACAGCTCCTGATGAAATGCCACAAGATATGCTTGGTGTGCAAGTGACAGATACTTGGTTTGAAACAAACTGGACAGATCATAAACGTTCACTTAGTTCTGACGGTTGTCTTATTCTTTATAGTGATCGTACTTGGAATGATAAACTTTATCTTTACCCGCTGCCTTCTGACCAATTACAGTTGAATCCGCAGTTGGAACAGAACCCTGGTTGGAAGAACTAAGATGTGTTATTGTAATAATGAATAAAAGAGAAAACGTATGAAACAGATATTAAAATATGGGCTGGGTTGTCTTTTTATGACAGCAGTTGTTTCCACATTTTTTTCATGTGATGATAATGATGAGGTATCCCCACTTTCTAAAGCGATTTATCCTGCGTCGGTTGAAATGATTATTTCTGAAGATTTGCAGCAGTTTATCTATATTGATGATACGAAAGTCAAGGTACTTCCTTTAGTAAAAGGAGAGAAAGTGGAATTGGGATATAGTATAACACCTGATGACGTAACTTATAAGGAGGTGAATTGGACTTCCAGTAATGAAAATGTGGCCACGGTGGATGCCAGTGGTACGGTAAATGCCGTCAGTGGTAATGGTACGGGCATTGCTGTAATTCAGGTTGCTCCAAGTGTTTATTATTCGGGTAGTGATGTGGCTAGTGCCTTGAAAGTGTTGGTTGTTAATTCATTGGTTAGTGCGGAAAGCATTACGATTAGTTCTGATGCGGATAATGTATATGCAGGAGAGACATTGCAACTTTCAGCAGCAATTTTACCGTCTTCTGCTACTTATAAGACAGTGAAATGGTCAAGTTCTGATGAAACTGTAGCTACTGTGGATAAAGACGGACTTGTTACGGGACTGGATAGTGGCAAGGGCGCTGCTGTCACTGTTACTATCACTGCCACATCTTTGGACGGTGCAAATGTGATAGCTACTAAAGATATTATCGTGAATTCGATTGTACAACCGGAAGAGATTACCATCGATCAGAATTACTCATCAACTAATGGCTATGAATTTGCTATTGCAGAAAAGAGTGTAGCATTGAACTTTACTACAGTGCCGGAAAATTGTACTAAGTCATTGATAGAATGGACTTCAAGTGATGAAACAATTGCTACAGTGAAAGCTGGTGTTGTTACTTTCAATAAGAACGGTGTGTTTGGCAAGGTTACTATTACGGCTACCTGTCCGGAAACAGGAAATACTTCATCTATTGAATTGAATTTGGCAGAAGGTTTAATACGAGAGCTTTTCCGTGATAAAGATAATTGTACATGGTATTATGATCCAAACCAAGCGGCTTCATGGGAATGGCATGAAGGCTATATTACCATTACTCCTAAGACGGGTACAAAATGGCGCGGAGACTTTAAATGTTATGAAACATCCTGGTTGCATGCTGGTAATTATCCTATTTTTGCAATTCGTATGGATGATTTGAAGGATGTTGAAGGAGTGACTGCACGGAATATTAATCTGGATGGATCGAATGGCTCTTGTGAGGGCGCTAAATTCTCTGGTAATTTAGGTGGAAATAATAATAAGTGGCTGAATGATTATAAGTGCAGTGATGGTAGTCATGTCTTTATTTATGATATATCTACTCAGAAATGGGGATCAACGGATATACTACCGACGACTTCTGTTGCATCATTTAGTACTCTTACATTTAAATATGCCGATATAACCTCATCTTCTGCTACGCCGGTAAGTTATAATGTTTATTGGATACAGACATTCAAGACTGTACAAGATGTACAAGCATATGTTGAATCGGAAGGATTAACTTACGAAGTAATAAAATAATTGGAATAACAATCAAGGTTCAAAATAGATTCTTATGAATAAAAATATAATAAAGACGATAGGTTTAGCACTGCTGATAGCAGTGCAAACTTCTTGCCGTGAGAATGAATTCGGAGTAGTGGATTTGACACTTCCGGAAGGAGTATATGTTCCGGTAGAAGCAGAATATACCTATAATCATCCCTGTGCTATGTTTAATCAGGCTGATTTTGACCGCGTGAAGAATATGTTGGATGATGGGACTGCACCGCAAAAGGTAAAAGATGAATTTGAAAATCTAAAGAACTCGAGTTATGTTTCAGCTTCTTCATACAATCCGCAGCCGCAAACTAAGATTGTTCGTGGCGATGTGACCGGAACTGGTGTTAGTAATGAAAATTACAGTTATGCAATGAAGGATGCCGCAGCTGCTTATCAAATGGCACTTTTATGGAAGCTGACAGGTACTGAACAATATGCAAAGAATGTGATTAACATCTTGAATCAGTGGGCTGCGACCTGTACAGAAGTTACTTCCAATGATGCTAATCATAAACTGGCAGCAGGTGCACAAGGATATACTTTTGCCAATGCAGCAGAAATTATGCAAACTTACGATGGTTGGACAGAAGCGGATCAAACTACTTTTAAAACATGGATTGTGAAAGTATTCGCTTCTAAAAATAAAGATTTTCTGGACAACCACCAAGGTAGTAGTAACTGTGCTTTACATTACTGGTCGAATTGGGATTTGGTTAATATGTGTTCTTATCTGTCTATTGGTATTTTGACTGAAGATGATGATATGGTTAATTATGTCGTCAACTATTTTTATAATGGAGCTGGTAATGGAGCTTTAAATAATTTAATCCAGGGCACTCATATTGATCCATTGTCGAATGAAGAGATATGCCAGAATCAGGAGAGCGGACGTGATCAGGGACATGCTCAAATGTCGGCAGCTGTGACTGCTAATCTTTGCCAGATAGCTTATACATTCTATCAGGATAACAAAGATGTTTCCCGACTGGATTTCTTCGCAGCTAACAACAATGCAATTATGAAAATGGGTGAGTATGTAGCGCTTAGTAATGCAACGGATGGAATGAAGAATGACAATTCAGATGGTATTTGGTTGATTGATATTACAAAAATACCTTTTAAAGAGTATCAGTACTGTATAAATTGTACATGTAAAGATAAGAATCATGGGCAAGATCATAAAATGGTGTCTGATGATGGTCGTGGTGAAGTTCGTCCCGGATGGGAAATCTTTTACACCCACTATGCAAAGATCAAAGGATTAACTAGTGGTTATAAGTATGCTCAAATGCTGGCAGATAAGATGCGTCCTGAAGGTGGGGCAGGAGAGATTGCTAATCGTTATGGATCCAATAGTGGTGCTTTTGACCAATTAGGTTGGGCTACGTTGATGTTGTATCGTGAATAGAGTTAATATGACTTCTTAGATAAATAGAAAAAAGTTGTAAGGGGATTAGGTATTTACCTAATCCCCTTCGTATATATAAGCAAATAGGTCAGTAAATAGATTGCTTTAGAAAAAGAGATAACATTCAGTTTTCTGATAGATTAGTTTTATATAAGGTAGAAAGAACCTGTTTTTTAGGAATAACACTTGAATTTAGAAAAGAATTATTAGTTAGGTAGTATGCGTAAAAAGATTCTGTTTTTAGCAGGAATGATGGCTTGCTGTTCATTGGCAGGTGCACAAGAAATTTCTAAGACCTGGGTGGCTGATAAGGGAAACGGTACTTATCAGAACCCGGTTCTTCATGCTGACTATTCGGATCCGGATGTCTGTGCAGCCGGAGATGATTTCTATATGACAGCGTCCAGCTTTAATTGTATTCCGGGGATTCCTGTTCTTCATTCCAACGATTTGGTGAACTGGTCGTTGGTGAATTATGCACTACCGGTGCAGGAGCCGGAAGAATTTTTCGATAAGGCACAGCACGGTAAGGGAGTATGGGCGCCTTCTATCCGTTTCCATAACGGGGAATTTTATATCTACTGGGGTGACCCGGATTACGGAATCTACATGATAAAGACAAAAGACCCGAAGGGAAAATGGAGTACCCCCGTACGGGTAAAGGCTGGAAAAGGAATGATTGACCCGACGCCGCTTTGGGATGAAGATGGTAAGGTGTATCTTGTATATGCATATGCTGCCAGTCGTAGTGGAGTAAATAGTATTGCCGTGATCTGCGAGTTGAATGCCGAAGGTACGGAAGCTATTTCTGATCCGGTGATGGTATTTGACGGAAATGATGGAAAGAACCATACGGTGGAAGGCCCGAAACTTTATAAACGCAATGGATACTATTACATTTTTGCTCCGGCAGGCGGGGTAGCTACCGGTTGGCAGTTGGTTCTTCGTTCAAAGAATATCTACGGCCCCTACGAATCGAAGATTGTCATGGCACAAGGAAAGACAAATATCAACGGTCCTCATCAAGGCGGCTGGGTAGATACGAACACTGGAGAATCATGGTTCATTCATTTTCAAGATAAAGGAGCTTACGGACGTGTGATTCATCTGAATCCGATGACTTGGGTAAATGATTGGCCCGTAATCGGAGTAGACAAGGATAAAGATGGCTGCGGTGAACCTGTGACTACTTATAAGAAACCGAATGTGGGAAAGACATATCCGGTAGCTACTCCACCGGAAAGTGATGAATTCAATACCCGGCATTTGGGACTACAGTGGCAATGGCACGCTAATAAAAAAGACACTTACGGGTTCACTACTGACTTAGGATATATCCGTCTTTATGCAGGCAGCCTCTCAAAAGAATTTGTGAACTTCTGGGAAGTTCCTAACTTGTTGATGCAGAAGTTTCCGGCTGAAGAGTTTACGGCTACGACCAAGTTGACATTTACTGCCAAGCAGGACGGTGAACAAACCGGAATCATTGTGATGGGATGGGATTATAGTTATCTTTCCATTCGTAAGGCAGGAGATCAGTTTATTCTGCAACAAGCAGTCTGCAAGGATGCGGAACAGCAAAATCCCGAACAGATAAAAGAATTGGCAAACCTTCCAGTGGAACATCTGAAGATGCCGGGAGTAGCAGATAATGAGTGGCAAACAGTTTACTTACAAGTAAAGGTTCGTAAAGGAGCCGTTTGTACATTCGCTTATAGTCTGGACGGAAAGAAATATACGACAGTGGGAGAGCCTTTCACAGCCCGACAAGGCAAATGGATTGGAGCCAAAGTTGGAGTATTCTGCGTAACTCCGAATGACGGTAATCGCGGATGGGCAGATATAGACTGGTTCCGGATGACTGAATAAGTGGTGTATGATTAAGTAACTGATGAATGACTAAGTAATCGACAAAGAGAAATAAAGAATAAGAATTAACGCGAATATATTAAACGAAGATGAAAAAGATTGTAGTAGGTCTGGCTGTGATGTTAGGTTTTTGTACGTGTACTCACAAGCCATCCGGTACATTGGATGTGAATAAGGCATTGGACTACTGTGCGGCACAAGCACAGCGTACACTTACGGAACTGAAAACAGATTCCGGAATTGACTATACGATGATGCCGCGTAATATCATGGCTGACGAACAGCATTGGAACTGCCGTAAAGCAACGAAAGAAGAATGGTGTGCCGGTTTCTGGCCGGGGGTGCTCTGGTATGATTACGAATATACACAGGATAAACATATTCTGGAAGAAGCTAAGAAATTCACGAACTCATTGGAGTTTCTTTCTCAAATTCCCGCCTATGACCATGACTTGGGATTCCTCGTGTTTTGCAGTTATGGAAATGGTTATCGTTTGACAAAGAATCCAGCTTATAAGAAAGTGATTCTGGATACTGCCGATTCTTTGTCTGCTCTGTTTAATCCGGTAGTGGGAACAATGCTTTCATGGCCTCGTGAAGTGGAACCGCGCAACTGGCCTCACAACACAATCATGGATAATATGATTAACCTTGAAATGTTGTTCTGGGCGGCGAAGAATGGTGGCAATCCTTATTTGTATGATATTGCCGTTTCTCATGCCGACAAAACAATGAAATGTCATTTCCGTCCTGATTATACTTCTTACCATGTAGCAGTATATGATACCATTACAGGGAACCTGATTAAAGGAGTCACTCATCAGGGATATGCCGACAGCACCATGTGGGCACGCGGACAAGCATGGGCAATCTATGGATATACCGTAGTCTATCGTGAAACGAAAGACCCGAAGTATCTTGATTTCGCGCAGAAGGTGACAGATGTTTATCTCGAACGTCTGCCCGAAGACAAAGTCCCTTATTGGGATTTCGATGACCCCTCTATTCCGAATGCCCCACGGGACGCCTCGGCTGCGGCAGTGGTGGCTTCCTCTTTGCTCGAATTATCTACTTATCTTCCGAATGGTACGGGCAAACGTTACAGGGATGCTGCGGTGGAAATGCTGACGAGTCTAAGTTCTGATAATTATCAGAGTGGAAAAAGTAACCCCTCTTTCCTGTTGCATAGTGTAGGACACTGGCCTGCTCATTCCGAGATAGATGCTTCTATTATTTATGCAGACTATTACTACATTGAAGCATTGCTTCGGTTGAAACGTCTGCAAGAAGGAAAGAATGTAATTAAATAAAGAAGATTTATATCGAATAAAACACTATCTTTATCACAGTTATTTAACAATAAATCTATGTTGTATGAAACAGTGCATTAAAACAAATGGAGTTTTATTCTTTTTTTGTTTGATATCATTAATCATTACTGCACAGGAGCAATCAGTGCAGTCTAATATCAAATGCTTGAATTATCCTAGTTCGTTTGAGTTATTGCTTCGGCATTTTAAAGGAAAAATTGTATATATTGATGTAATGGCATCTTGGTGTAAACCCTGTCTGGCAGAACTCAAAGAATATGAAAAAACAGATGATTTTTTCAAAAAGAATGATATTGTGAGACTTTTTATTTCAATAGATGAACCCAAGGATTGGAATGCCTGTCTGAAAAGATTGGATGAAAGATTATTAAATGGGTATTTTGTCACCTATCATCGACCAGAGAATAGTGTTGAGAATAACGAATTTTCTGTTGAAGTGGAGAAGTTGTTTGTCACTTATGATGAGAAAGGTAATTTCGCCGGGCTTTCAGTTCCTCAGTTTATTATTGTTAATAGGGAGGGAGCTATTGTAGAATATAAGGCACAAAGACCAAGCAATCCGGAGGAATTGAAGAATCAGTTGAAACAATACTTGGAATAATATGAGGAAAGACTCCCAAAAACGAAAAGCTCTGCACAGAACCTTCGTTCTGTGCAGAGCTTTTTTACTGGTTAGGGTTAGGTTTATTTTATTGTTTTACCTTGATGATGTCATAATTCAGATCACTGACAGCTTCTTGCAAGCTATCGTTCACCAGACGAAGAGTGGTGTCATTCACAATCACGAAATACATCGGAGCTTCGCCATCCTTCGGAGTTAACTTAACAGCAGTCACAGGTTTTTTGTTCACTACCTTGTGTACAGTTTCTTGTTTTCCTTTTGAAGTGAAAGTCTTGTTTTGTCCTTGACCTTCAGCGTCGAGGTAAGTCATATCCAATGTATACACAGTGTCCATACCGTCAGTTGCAGCGTTCAGGGTCAGTACATAATCAATACCCGGACCGTCGGCAGCAGGAAGAGTACCTTCATAAACTTCAGTCAATTCGGTAATCGGAGTCATAGCAAGAGCTAGACTGTCTGCTTGAGCCTCTGCGGCTTTGTTTGCTTTTGATTGGCATGATGCCAAAGCAGCTACGACTGCTGCTAACATAATTACTTTTTTCATCGTTAAGTGCTTTAAGTTAATATAAATATAGTGAGCTATTGCTCGTTTTTGCTATTCTATTCCTGTTCCTCGTCCCGTTTGATGACAAGCAGTTTGTCTACTCGTCCGCGGTCCATATCCACTACTTCGAATTGTAAATTCTTGTAGGTGAAGAAGTCTCCCGCTTTCGGGATACGGCCAATCAGGAACATGGCTAATCCCCCCAGAGTGGTGAAGTCTTCCGATTCCAGATCTTCATAGGACAAAATACCCATTTCCTCCATGAAGTCGTCGATATTCATCGAAGCTTCCACCAGCATCGAACCATCCTGTCTGGTGACGATTTCTTCTTCTTCCGTTTCATCCTCTTCAAGGATGTCTCCGAAGATACTTTCAGTCAGGTCGTGCAGGGTGATGATACCCTCTGTGCTGCCATACTCGTTAACAACAACTCCGAACTTGTTTTTGTTCTTCTTAAATAGCTCTAAAACTTTATTTGCATACAAACTTTCCGGAATAAAGAGGGGAGGACGGGCTATCTCGCGTAAGTTAAACAGCTTTTTACTGCCTACCATCAGGATAATATCCTTTACGGAAACAACACCGAGAATTTCGTCTTTCCGTTCGTCCACCAACAGATATTTACTGTAATGTTCTTCTTCGATCGTCTTCATCACCTTTTCCTGCGTATCATCAGGGTGAAGGATAATGAGATCTCTGCGATGCGTCATCAGTTCGTTAGCCCGTTTGTCGGAGAAGCGGAACACGTCACGTATCATTTCTGTTTCCTCTTTGTCAATCACACCCTGTTCCGAACTTTGATGGAGAATCATTTTGATTTCTTCTTGTGTCATGGGGCGTTCTTCGCTTTTCAGACCGATCAGTTTATTCAGTAGCCGGGTAGAGACACTTAGCAACCATACGAAAGGGTAGGAAACCTTTGTCAGCAGGATCATGATAGGACTGAATAATATCGCATAACGCTCCGGATTACTAAGAGCGATAGATTTGGGTACTAGCTCTCCGATAATCAGAGAAAGATAGGTAATGATTGCTACGGTAGTAACCATTGCCAGATTGCGTGCATAGGTTTCCGCTCCCGGGATAAGGGAAAAGAAAGGAACAAGGTCGTCGGCAATAGCCACACCACCATAGGCACCGGATACGATACCGATCAGAGTGATACCAATCTGAATGGTAGATAAGAACTTTTCCGGTTCTTCCAATTGTTTCAAAACTCCGCGGGCTGATTTGTTGCCTTTGGCGACAAGTGTTTCAAGACGTGCTTTGCTGGATGATACCAGCGCAATTTCATACATGGCAAAAATGCCATTCAGTACAAGTAAGAGAAGTATGATAAGAAATTCCATAAATGGATTAAAATGGTTATAGGGTCGAAATTACAAGAAATCAAGACACGATGCAAATATGTGTGACAGATTAATGAATATTTAATAATCGTGTTGTCTTTTTAGATGCAAATGACGCGGATAACACAGATCTAATAAAATGATAGATCCGTGTTTTCCGCGTCATCCGTATTTGAAGAGTTTTCTTACTTGTTATTTAGCGTAGGTTGCTGCTTTTGCTTTGGCACGCTCGATACGTTTCATTGTATCCGGGTGTGACGAGAACATCTTCTGCAGATAAGAAGCCTGTGGAGCATCTTTTGACAGTTCGGACAGTTTGGTCAGTGAGTTAGCCATCGCATACGGATCGATACCATTCTTTACACAGAACTCTACACCGTAATCATCTGCTTCACTTTCCTGTTTCTGCGAGTATTGCGCGCCTGCCAAAGCTTCCGCCATGGCTCCCAGTTCAGAGTCAGTCAACTTGGCTACTTTATCGTTGGTGGCGCCTGCTGCATTCTTTACAGCTGAACGGAGATAAGCATTCTTCATGGCATCTTTTGAGTCTGTGTGAATAACGTGACCGATTTCATGTCCTACCACAGCCATTACTTCTTCATCTGTCATAACATCCATCAGACCGGCACAAATACGTACACTACCGTCACCGCAGGCAAAGGCGTTTACGTCTATCACTTCGTATACACCGAAGTTAAGTTTCAGTCCGTCCACTTCTTTGATATGTCCGGTCAGTCTCTCCAGACGTTTGCCGTATTCGGAATCAGGTTTAGTTAAAGGATTATGAGCATCCATCCATACCATATATTCCTTGCTCATGTTAGCAATGTCCGCATCGGATAAAGTAACGGCTGATACTACGTCTTTACCGGCTTGTAACGCTTTTCCCAGATTAATCTTCTTGCCGAATTGTGCAGAAGCTGTCATACCCATGCCTAACAATACGAAGGCAATCATAGCAATTTCTCTTTTCATACTTTTTTCTAGTTTGATGTTTTATGTATAGTTAATATTCAAATGTTATTCCTAATGTAGGGAGTAATGTTCCGCTCGATTGTTTGATGCGTTTCATTTTATAGTGTTGGCTATCGGCGGGAGCTTCCGGATTCTCAATAATGCCCGTACTCATCAGTACGTCCTGCTGTTTCAGTTTGCTTGCCGTGATATTTTGCAAGTCAAGATAGAATCCCAGCATACAATGTTTCAGATAAAATGTCTTGTCGATACGGAGGTCTACCTGTGCAAAGGCCGGAAGCCGTTCCTTATTGTATCTCGAATAGTCGTAATAGGCTTTGCCTTGTGCATCCCAGGCAGATACCAAGGATGATTTATCTTCATCATAAGGCGTATAAGGAGCACCGCCGATGCAACTGACTTTCATTCCGATGCTCCATTGGCGCGGTAGATTGTAGGTTCCCCGTAAGTTGAAGATATATCGGTTGTCCCATGCAGATGCAATGTATTCACTCTCTTTGTCGTTGCGGTATTCGCTTTTAAATAAGGTAAAGGAAGAAGCCAGATTCAGTTTCTTGGCGATCAGCCATTTCGCCAGAATCTCCGCACCATACGAGCGTCCCTGGGCGGTAGAGGTCAGCAATTCATTGCCAATTACCCCATAGTCATTCCCTTTGCAAGTAAGAGGGATGCCATCTACAACGGAGAGTGGGATTTTATCATAATCTTTGTAGAATCCTTCCACGGACACTTCGAAAGTATCTCCTTTGCGCCAACTGATGCCCAAGCTTTCCTGGCTGACTTTCATATAGCGGAGATTGTATTTGTTGACATACGTTCCGTTATTATCCTTAAAACCGAGAGCTGTGTAAGGAGGCAACTGGTAATAAAGTCCTGCATTTCCACTTAGAAACCAGTGATCGGCAAGCTGATAGGAAAGCGATATGCGCGGTGAAAGCTGGTCGGAGAGTGATTTCATCGCCGATGAATAATTGTTGGCATCCGCTCTCAATCCCAGAGAAGCTGTGAAGCGTTCATCCATTGAAGAGTAGCTGATAGTGCCGAAAAGTCCCCAGCGCATCATTCCCAAATAGGTATGGTAATCAAACGTTTGTGCCTGATTGGTATATGCCTTTTGAAAGGTGGTATTGGTATATTGGCTATAATCCAGATTCACTCCGAGGTTGACCTTCCAGTTTCGGAGAGAGGAAGTGTTTTCGAAGCGGAATTTTGTTTCCTGTTCGGTAGAGCGGAGACGGAGCATCAAATTCTCCGGAATGCTTTCATCATTCTGGCGGTATTTGGTGTTGCGATTGTTCAGATAGCTGTGACTGACTACCACCGACTGCACATGTGCGCCTGCATAATGACGATAAACGGCCCCTAATGTAAATGTCTCCTGCTTGATTTTCGGCAGGTAACTAAGGATGTATTCATTGTCTTCGCTATCCGCTTTCGTGTTCAACCGCATATTGTCGATTCCTCCGAGTCCCAACACTGTCAACTCGTTCTGTTCGTTAAACCGGGTTTTCAATTTGAACTGCGCATCAGTGAAAGTCGGCAGGAAAGGGAGGTCGAGCATGTCAAACAGGAACTGCAGATAGGATTGGCGCACGGATACCAGATAAGAGGTCTTTTTCCCGATATGTCCGTTGGAGGCGAGCGAGACTTCGGATGCTCCGAGGGTAGCCTTTATTGAGTTATGCTCCATATCTCCGTCGCGCAACTTGAAATCAAGAACGGAACTAAGTGCATTTCCTCTATCAGTGGGAAAAGCACCGGTGTAGAAATTGACTTCACGTATCAGGTCGGCATTGAGGATTCCTACGGGACCGCCCGATGCTCCTTGTGTGCTGAAATGATTGATATTGGGAATTTCCACTCCGTCCAGATAGAAACGGTTTTCTGAAGGAGAACCACCGCGCACGATCAGGTCGTTGCGGTAACCTATTGGTGAGAAGGCAACTCCCGGATAAGATTGTACGATGCGTGAAATGTCCCGGTTGGCTCCCGGACTCTTTTCTATTTCCTGCAATCCGATAATGCGAAGACTGACGGGACTTTCCAGATCACGCCGGAAAGGAGAAGCGGTGACGGTTACTCCTGCCAGTTCGGTCAGGTTCTCTTCCACCTCTATTGAGATGTTCAGATCTTTGGTCGATAAAATATATTCGGGAGTAGTGACACTCTTGTAGCCGATGGCTGTCGCTTGTAGGCGGTAGATGCCGGGAGGCACTTGTTCGATAGTGAAATGGCCTTCCGCATTGGTGACGCCACCTTTGTTCAGCCCGAGAACCATTACGTTAATGAACTCTAATGGTTGACGGCTGTTTTTTTCAATAACCGTTCCCTTAATTTGGTGTACAGGTTGTGCCTGTAGCAGGGAAAACAGAAGGTTGGAAAATAGTAGCAGTGTCAACAGTTTTTTCATGTGATTGCAAATTATTGCTGCGAAAGTACAAAAAAAGCATTAAAGAATGATACCTTCCGTGAATAAAAATAGAATCACTTCTTATCTGGCTCGTTTTACTTCTTGATAAAGTTAGCCGGATTTTGTTTCACATTTCATTTTTATATCTTATTTTTGTGGGAAATTAAAACAGATTCCTGATGAAGACTGTAAAATTGATAACTTGTAATGATGCGATGAAGGCGCATATCCTTCAAGGGGCATTGGAGAACGAAGGTATTGAGTCTATTCTGCACAATGAGAATTTCTCTACTTTGTATAAAAGCTGTGTGAGCAGCATCGCGGGGGTGGATATATTGGTGGCAGATGAAGACTATGATAGGGCTGTTCAAGTGTTGAGGGATAATGATAGTTGGCCGGAGGAGTTGACGCTTTGCCCGTACTGCGGTTCATCGGATATCCGGTTGGTTTTGAGAAAAGGAAAGCGATGGCGTGCGATGGGGGCTGCCATACTTTCGGCATTGATGGTTATTCCTCCGGGAGACAACCACTGGAATTACACTTGTAAGCAGTGTCATAAAACCTTCGAAATGCCGGTTTCTAAATTTGATCCTTCCGCAGTGACAGAGGAATAACTATATCTAACTATAATAACACATAATGAAAAAGAAAAAACTTCTATTAATTGTTCTTCTTTTAGTTCTGGTGGCTCCCTCTTTTGCTGCCAAAGTAGATACCTTATTAGTTAAAAGTCCTTCTATGAATAAGGAAGTGCAAGTGGTGGTGGTAACGCCGGATGCTGCGCTGGGGAAGAAAGCGGTTGCTTGCCCCGCCATTTATTTGTTGCACGGTTACGGTGGAAACGCTAAAACATGGATGGGTATTAAACCGGATCTTCCTCAAATTGCGGACGAAAAAGGAATCATATTCGTTTGTCCGGACGGAAAGAATAGCTGGTACTGGGATAGTCCGCTTAATCCGTCTTATCGTTATGAAACTTTTATTTCATCGGAATTGGTGAAGTATATCGACGGACATTACAAGACGATTGCCGACAGGAAAGGGCGTGCCATCACCGGATTAAGTATGGGTGGACATGGAGCGATGTGGAATGCGATCCGTCATAAAGATGTATTTGGTGCTGCCGGAACTACCAGTGGCGGGATGGATATTCGTCCGTTTCCGCAGAACTGGGAGATGGCGAAGCAGTTGGGAGAATTTGCCGCTAACAAGAAGGTATGGGATGAATATACGGTCATCAATCAGATTGATAAAATAGAAAACGGGGATTTGGCAATTATCATCGACTGTGGTGAAGCGGACTTCTTCCTGAACGTGAACAAGGATTTGCACAACCGTCTGTTGGCACGAAAGATTAATCACGACTTTGTCACTCGTCCGGGTGGGCATACGGGAAAGTACTGGAATAATTCCATTGATTACCAGATTCTGTTCTTCGATAAGTTTTTCAAGAAATAAATCCGGGAATGCTTGACTTTGGCTTTTCAATGTCGTATCTTTGGATACAGAATCATAAAATAGATTGAGGTTAAACTACGATAGAAGGAGGAGGCGAAAGCTTTCTCCTTTTTTGTTGTATGCTGCGGTGACGGAGAATCTCACCCCGGCTTGTAGCGGTTGTAAGTCGGTGTATGAAGAGGTTTTAGCTGCCGGGGGACAGGAAATCAGCTGTTTTATCAGGGTAAATCATACGTTCTGTTAAGTATAAACCGATGCTTTGTTAGATGTAAACCGATGCTTTATTCAGTAGAATCAGACAGCCTGTTCGGAAAAAGGTGGAATAATGGGACTCTTTTGTTAATGATGCGTAAATCTGCGTTTTGATACACTCTCTTCAGTCTATTTGATTCTTGTTTTGCTTCTATTTAATCTTTAGACCGCCGCCTCCGATAAACCGCCTACTTGCGGGACTAATAACACTTTTCTCTATCTTGAATTGTGCTTTTGTAGTTGTATCTTCTTCTTTTTTCGGGGGATAAGTGCCTTCTATAACTCCGATGGCTACTTTCAGAAGTCTTTCATTGGGATCACCGAATGGCAGGAATTCACTGTAATTGGTAATTCCATCAATGGTTGTCTCACTGATTTTAAGATCTGCGTTAGGTACGAAGGAACCGTTTTCATCATGCTTAGAATTATAAACTGTACAAACCACTGGATTCACCGACCACAGGAATTCCTCGTTGACAAACTGCTCTGTTGCTACATTTTGCCCTTTAGTGGCACTACCTATGCTTACAACGGGATAGCTGTCTTTCAAGAAGAGACTCCCTATTAACATTTCCGGTGCTCCGGCTGTAGTTCCACTGGTGATAACAAACAGACCGGGCAGGTTTAAATTAGTACCGCTTCCTAATATGGTAGGATCAAAGTTGATGGTAGCATCTTTATCCCTGTTCTTGTCGTTGTATTCCAGATAGGCCATTGGCTCGTTTAACCGTGCATTTGATGTTAAGATTGTGCCTAATAACTGCACACAATCTAATGAACCTCCGGCATTGTAGCGCAAGTCAAGTATGACATACTTCACGCCTGCTGTCTTGAATTCTTGCGAGATTTGACGCAGTTCGTCATTGTATTTTTCCGGATCAGCTTTTGTCCCGGCGGTGAAGCTGTTGTACATGAGATAGCCGACCTTGATGTCGCTATTGTTTTCTTTTACCGTAAGTATTTCTGTTTTATGTACCGGATTGTCTTCAACGACTCTTGCAGCAGGTAGTTTTAGTATTTTATCATTCGGAACGACCTTATATACAGTTGTTTCTTCTTCGTCTACTTCCCCTTCTTCAGGCTCAACAGGAACTTCTTTCCATACTCCCATCACTAAATCCCGGGCTTTGGTTCCTTGCAGTAATTGAGTCTCGTATTTTTTGCTGATGTAAGAAGTATCGACTTTCATAATCCAGTCACCGCGCACCAATCCGGCCGCTTCTGCCGGTGAACCGGGAATGACGTAAGTAATTAATGCATTATAAGCTGTATCAATATCCGCACTTCGAACCAGTGAATAATCAAATCCATAGGTAGGCAGGGGAGTTTCCATCACAGAATCCACAAACGAATAACTGTCGCTTTTCGATTTCACTTTAGACAAGAATGAGGCAGGATCCAGAAACAGATTCACATCATTGTAGGAAGGTAGATCTTGATACCACAGATAGTTCTGCTGCATGATGTCGTACATCCATGTATCCAGTGCGGTCTGGTGGGCATACTCCGGCCAGCGGTCGACACCACAGGAGAAAAAGCCACTGATAAATACGATGCTCAGGGCAGGTATGAGGATTATCTTTCTTAATTTCGTCATCATAAAAAGCTTTTTACTGTGCAAATGTAGGAAATACTTTGCTTATCTACCACATTTATGGTATAAAAATGCCTTCAATATGTGATTGGCTGTTAGAGATTCTTGCCTTATCTTTGTAGCATAGAAATTTTTAATAGGTATTAGCTTACATATAGAACGTTATTAATAGACGAATCATTATTCATGGATATAGCTGCATTATTATCAGGAGGTGTCGACAGTTCAGTTGTTGTGCATCTCCTTTGTGAGCAAGGATATAAGCCCACTCTTTTTTATATTAAGATAGGCATGGACGGAGCGGAATATATGGACTGTTCGGCAGAGGAAGATATTGAATTATCTACTGCTACGGCACGTAAGTACGGTCTGTCTTTGGAGGTAGTGGATTTGCATCAGGAGTATTGGGAGAATGTAGCGGCCTATGCCATTGATAAAATCCGGCAGGGACTGACACCGAATCCGGATGTGATGTGTAATAAGCTTATCAAATTCGGCTGCTTTGAACAGCGTGTCGGGAAAGACTTCGACTTTACGGCAACCGGTCATTATGCCACCACCTTGCAACGTAACGGTAAAACTTGGCTGGGCACAGCGAAAGACCCTGTGAAAGACCAGACGGACTTTCTCGCACAGATTGATTACCTGCAAGTTTCCAAACTCATGTTTCCCATTGGAGGGTTGATGAAACAGGAAGTGCGTGAGATTGCCAATAAAGCCGGATTGCCGAGTGCCAGAAGGAAAGATAGTCAAGGCATCTGTTTTCTCGGGAAGATAAACTACAATGATTTTGTCCGTCGGTTTTTAGGAGAAAAGGAAGGGGCGATTATTGAATGGGAAACCGGAAAGAAATTGGGTACACATCGCGGCTATTGGTTTCACACAATCGGCCAGCGCAAAGGACTTGGTTTGAGTGGTGGTCCCTGGTTCGTAGTCAAGAAGGATATGGAAGAAAATACAATCTATGTGTCCCGTGGCTATGGTGTGGAAACACAGTACGGCAATGAGTTCCGGATGCATGATTTCCATTTCATTACTGATAATCCATGGAAAGGGCAGGAGAAGGAGATAGATATTACTTTCAAGATTCGCCACACTCCCGACTTTACCAAAGGAAAACTGATACGGGAAGGGGAGAAGCAATTCCATATTTTGTCCTCTGAAAAGCTGCAAGGCATTGCTCCGGGACAGTTTGGGGTGATTTATGATGAAGAGGCGAAAGTTTGCGTGGGAAGCGGAGAAATCATCTGTTAAATAGTTTATTTTGAAAGGTGAGGATTCGATAATCAGGATAATTTTCACTACTTTTGTTTCGTAGAATAATAAATAAAGGAGGATTGCTTATGACAACGATGGAATTGAAAAGTCTGAAAATGGACTTGGTGGAGGAACTCCTGAGTTTGAATGACAAAGAGATGCTCAATCGGGTGAAGAACTATTTGAAACGACTTAAGAAAATGGAAGCAGAAAAAGAAATGGAAGAAATCACAAAAGAGGAGATTCTTGCAGGGATTGATGCAGGACTGAAAGAGGTAAAACTTTCTATGGATGGCAAGTTGGAATTAAAGAGTGCAAGGGAGTTTTTGAATGAACTATGAAATAATAGTTAAGCCAACGTTTCAGCGGGAAGCTAAACGATTGGCAAAACATTATTCATCTTTTAAAGAAGATTTTGCTTCATTGATTGATGAGTTGGAACAGAATCCGCAATTAGGTACCGATTTAGGTCATGGCTTGCGCAAAGTCCGCATGAAAATTACTGCGAAAGGGAAAGGAAAAAGCGGAGGTGCAAGAGTTATCACTTTCACTTTGGTTGTTTCCCAGCAAGATGCAATTTTGAATCTTCTCTATATTTATGATAAAGCAGACAGGGCTTCTATATCAGACAAGGAAATAGGACAACTTTTGAAACAAAATGGCTTGAAGTAAAGCGTATAATCAGATATAGTATTCGGCTAAATCCACAATCCCTGCCCTCATCGCATATTTAGTAGCCTCGTGCACATTATTCACTCCCAATTTACGAAAGATATTCTTACGATGGCTGTTGATCGTATGGAAACTAAGATTTTTCTCTGCAGCAATCTCTTTCGTCGTTTTTCCTAATGCGATTTCTTTTAGGATATTCTTTTCTGTTTGCGTCAGCAGATGGTCGTCCATGTTTGACGCTACCAGCGGGGAAGAAGCTCCCGAAAGCAGCAGATTGCTGACATGATTGCAAATATACCGTTGTTTGCGGGTGGCGCATTGAATGGCGGTCATGATTTCTTCTTTTGAGTTATCTTTCATCACTACCCCGAAAGCCATGCTGCTGAATAATACCTGACGGAGAAAGTTCAGACTCAGTTCATCGGAGAATAGAATCCAGTCGGCTTCCTTGAATCTTTCCTGCAAGACAATCAATTCATCTGCCCCGGCAAAATTGAACAAGGTATAGTCCAGTATAATCACTGCTTGCGGATACAATCGTAGCTGCTGAATCAGTTCAGCCTTGTTGTCAGCTTCTAAAAGGAGGGACACCTCCTTTTGTTTACTCAACAGGAACATCATTCCCGCCTTACTGATATCCTGATTGTCTGCAATGATAAATTCTCTCATAAGCCATGCTGAATAAAAAAACTCCGCTACAAATGTACGCATTTTGCGCGATTTGCAGCGGAGTTATGATAAGATTCTTAAGATCCGGATTACCAGGAACGTCCTTTGAAGATATTTGACTGGTCAAGCGGAACGATATTTCCGTTCAACGTCAGGTTATTGTTGTTGAAGTTCGGGCTGATACTAACCGAAGCAGTATTGTTTCCGCTGCTCATATTAATAAATACTTGAGCGGAGATGCCGATACCCTGAACACTGAATGAGCAGTTCACATTTCCTTTTTTGTCGATATTCATCTTCATATCCGAAGAATTACCATCCACTGTCACACCACCGATTCCGTTAGGACCCGGGTAAGGAGTATTGAAGGCAGTCTGTACGGTAGCTCTGTTGCCGTTCATCAAGACGAAGTTGGTGTTTGAAGTAACGAATGCACTCATACCGTTACGGAAAATAACCTGATTGGCTTCCAGTACAAATTGCTTGTTCTTCAAAGCCTGCACAGCTTGTTGATAGGCTGCCATGTCCTGCACCTCTTCTTCGGCACGGAGTTTTGCTCTCTCTGCATCTCTTTCTGCTTTTCTTTCTGCGCGGCGTGCTGCTGCGTTACTTTCTTGTGCATACATCATTGTGCTTGCACTCACTAATACTAATGCTAATAATGCAATAAACTTTTTCATAACTTTTTTTTGTTTAGGTTTAATACGTTGTTCGTTTATTGCAAAAACAATGTGTATGCCAGATTGTTCACGAGCGTCGTGCAATTTTATATCCGATGGCTGCCACAGTGATACTCATTAAGGGGCTGATAATGTTGAAAAAACAATAAGGGAGATACACAAGTGTGGGTACACTCAAGATAGTGGCTTGGGTCATTCCACAGCTGTTCCACGGGATCAATACGGATGTAACGGTTACTGCATCTTCCGTCGTGCGGCTTAGTAAGCAACTTTCATATCCTTTCTTGGCATAAATATCGCGAAACATATTTCCCGTCAGAATAATACTGATATATTGATCGGCAGTGGTCAGATTAAGAAACAGCCCGGAACAGACCGTCGCACTGACCACGCTGACTGTTTTCTTCATAAAGCGCACAAAGATAGAAGTGATACTTCCCACCATGCCGCTTGCTGTCATTGCTCCGCCGAAACACATGGCACATAGTATCAGCCAAATCGTATTCAGCATTCCTGACATGCCACGTGTGGCAATTAAATCTGTCAGAACGGCATTATCCGTGTGCAAATTTGTCTCTCCGTAGATAGTCATCATTAGTCCTTTGAACAATGAATTGAATCCGGAAGCGGCGACTCCTGAAATTTCCTCCACTAAATCAGGCTGAAAGATCAAAGCAAAAACAGCTGCCAACAGGGTGGACAGGAACAGCGTAACGATAGACGGCACTTTCCGCGCTATCAATATGCCGGTTACTACGGGAACTATCAACAGCCACGGAGTGATATGAAACTTTTCATTCAGAGCTGCTGCCACTTCTGCGATGTGCTGTGTATTGTTGGCATCATGAGAGAATCCCGCTACGGTGAAAATAATCAGTGTAATGACAAGAGATGGAACCGTAGTAATCATCATGTAACGGATGTGACGGAATAGGGGAGTGTCTGTGATGGAAGAAGCCAGAATAGTGGTTTCGGATAAAGGAGATATTTTATCTCCGAAGTATGCCCCCGAAATAATGGCTCCGGCAATCCAGCCGTCTTCAAAACCTTGCGCCTTTCCGATACCCATCAGAGCGATACCGATGGTAGCAATGGTAGTCCATGAGCTCCCGGTCATAACGGAAATCAATGCGCAGATGATGCAGGTAGATGCCAGGAAGAAACTGGGATGGATAATTTGCATCCCGTAGTAGATTAGCGTCGGCACTACTCCACTAATCATCCAGATCCCACTCAACGCACCGATGATTAATAGAATAATAATAGCTGTCGCCACTCCGGCAATATTGTTGGTTATGGCAAGCTCGTAATCTTTCCAGGGAATTTTATAAAACACCATGCCGATAAGGATACAAATAGCTGTAGTGGTGAGCAGTGACACTTGGCTTCCGCCGCTTAGGGCATCGCTGCCAAATGTGCGGATAGTGGCAAACAATAATAACACCAGTACAATGATCGGTATCAATGATACGAGGGGCGAGGGAGCTTTCTTCATGTTGATTCTTATAACCTTTTATTTATTTTCCGGCTACTGTTTTGTTTATAGCCGCGCAAAGATACAACAAAAAAGGATGAAATCTTTTGCTTCAAAACGTCAGGCAATAAAAATTATTATAAGTTTGTATTTGATCGGAATATGTATAAGCCCGGCTCAATTGGCGAAAGTCTTACGTCTTATCCACCAGTAGCGGATGAAAAGCCCTCCCGTCAGGATGAGGGCAATGGATAATCCGGTATAGAAAACGGAAATGAACGTTTCGGGCAGAAGGTGGAAGCTACGTATGGTAATTCCCAGAGAAATCATGAAGATCATTGTAATCCAGCTTTTCACATCGAAAAAGGAAAACGGGCAATTTCTGTGTTCTTTCTTTTGTTCGATTCGCTGGGTATGTTTATAATAAAGTCTTCTGAACACCAGAACGAAGAATAACAAGAAAACGACGGTAGCTTCTCCTATTTTGAACATCCAATCTTGGGAGGTGTTTAACCATGTTACAATTCCTATTCGCAGAATATTGGCACCGGCTATAATCCAGACGACACCGGCTGTGATAAGTAAGATTTGTCTGTTAACTCCGTATTTCATTGGCTTATTTTATTGTAATAAACGGTTTGACCGTCTGTTTTGTTGACTTACTTCTTGTAGAAAGTCGTAATTAATAAAGAAATCCCTGTTAAAACGACTCCGGTACCGATCACTCCGTGCCAACCATACAGTTGCCAGAAGCTGCCCGCCAGAAATGTTCCCATCGAACCGCCAATAAAGTAAGTAGTCATGAAAACTGTATTGATGCGGTTCGAAGCGCGCGGGTCCAGTTCGAAGATACTTGTCTGGTTGCTAAGTTGGATACATTGCATCCCTATGTCAATGATGATGATTCCGGCAATGATACCAATAAAGGTGTTTTCACCGATGAAGAACAGTAACCAGGCAAAGAGAATCAATCCGCAGCCGATAAAGTTGAAGCGGCGTACACCGACTTGTTTTACATATTTTCCAACAAAAGAGGCAGTCAATGCCCCCGCCACTCCGCAAAGTCCCAGCATACCAATGACGTCGCTGTTGGCAAAGAACGGAGCTTGTCCCATTTTAAAAGCCAGACAAGACCACATGGCGAGGAGGGAGCCGAAGTTCAATGCCGCCCGGATGGAATAAATCCGTAGTTGCGGATATTCTTTCACTAAGGCTAACAGGGATTTCATCAGGCCGCTATATTTCCCCTGAAAGTTGGTCTGAATGTCGGGAAGGACTTTTAGTACAACAATGGCACAGATAAGCATCATGCCTGCAGCGATGTGATACATTTCCCGCCAGCCAATCAGTTCACCGATAAATCCGCTGACAACCCGTGAAGCCAGAATACCGGTCAGTAATCCAGATAAGACAATTCCTACATTCCTGCCTTTATTTTCCGGACGGGAGAACTGGGCGGCTATCGGAATGAATATTTGTGGAATCATCGAACAAACTCCCGTGAGGAATGAAGCGATAAGTATCAAATGAAAATTGTGCGTCAGGGCGATGGTCAATAGGGAGAATATCAGAACGGTGAAGTTGACCAGGATGATTTTCTTACGTTGATATAAATCTCCCAGAGGGGTGATAAACAATAATCCTGCCGCATAGCCTATTTGCGTGACCATGGCAATCAGGTTAGTTCTGAACTCTGATATGCCAAGTTCATGGCGTATCATATTTAATAGGGGTTGGATATAATAGATGTTGGCTACCGAGACACCGGCCACAATAGCAAGTGTCCAGAGGATAGATGCCGGTAGTCCACCGTTTTCTTTTAATGGTTGTTTCATGCGGCAAAGATAATAAAATTAGATGTTTATTCGATGAAGAAAGTGGTGGAAACTGTGTTACCTTCTCCGTCTACTGCCGTCAGGGAATGTTTGCCGGGAGCAGGTCGCAGTGAAATTTTGTGGAAATCCTGTGTCTGTGTCTGATAGGTGTCGTCGAGATGCCAGAAGATAGTGGCATTGGGATTGCTGTGTGCCAGTTCCACCGTGATAAAGCCTTTGCTGCCGTCCAGTTGCTTGGGCAGCTTGATGTGGGCGTTCATCGGAGGGTAGATGAACTGCATGGGTTGGAAAGAATCTTCTCCACAGCCGGCTTTGAAAGGTGGCAGCGGTTTATATTCCGGATGATGCTGTTTATAGTACCATTCCCATACGGGTGGCAGGGCAAACCATGATTGTTGAATGGTAGGTTCCGTATTTGCACAGTTTTCATAGATGCGGTGGCTTTCGTCGGCGGATAGTGTGACGAGATGATGGTAAGGACAAGCCTCTGTCCGTAATCCGACGGGAAGGATCAGTACGGTGTCGGTTTCTTCACAGAAACGTCCTTTCAGATGACCGGATTGACGGCATATTTCTGCATCAACGAAAACTCCTGTGGGACGTTCGAACCAGGGTGAAGATGGGAGATAATTGAATATATCGAATAATACGGGACCGGCCGTTTGTGCACCGACCAATCCGGGTTTTCCCTCTCCGGTTGCATTTCCTACCCATACGCCTACTGCATAGCGGGGAGTCACGCCAACGGCCCAGGCGTCACGGAATCCGTAACTGGTTCCGGTCTTCCATGCGATAGTCTGCATCGAGGGGATTGATTTCCAGTCAATCTCTTCAGGCCGGTTGACTTCTGTTAAGGCGGAAAGGGTGAGCCAGGCTGCTCCTGCCGAAATAACTTCTTCTGAAATAACTCCTTCTGGAATAACTCCTTCAGAAATAGCTCCTTCTGCTATTGTTCTTTCTGATATAGCCTTTTCCGAAGTTGTCTTTCTTGAAATCGTCTTTCCTGAAGTAACTTTTCTTGAACCATCTCTTTCCGAAACAGTCTTTTCTTCTGTTCCCAGTAGTATCTGTACTTCCTTTTCTTGGGGAAGATTGTTGGAATGATTGTTGGAGAGGCTTCGTCCCATTTGTGCATAGGCATTCGTTACATCCCATAAAGTAGCTTCAGCACCTCCTAAAATGAGTGATAATCCGTAATGGGAGGCTGATCGGTTGATAGTCTTGAACCCCATTTGTTGCAGCATGTGATGAAATTTGGGTACTCCATACCTTTGTAACATGGTGACAGCCGGGATATTCAATGAGCGGGCAAGAGCTTCGGAAGCGGGGACGGCTCCTTCAAACTGCATGCTGAAGTTTTGTGGAGTAAAGCCGTTGATGTTGACGGGTACGTCCGGTAACAGCATTTGCGGTAATAGACTTCCTTCCTGTAGCATGGCACTATAGAGAAAGGGTTTTAAAATACTGCCTGTACTTCTGGGAGCTTGAATCACGTCTACTTGATTCCCCCCTTGTTTGCGGTCGAAATGTACATTTCCGCAGTATGCTACCACTTGATTGGCGGGAATGTCTATAATTAGGATAGCCAGGTTGCGGATATCACTTCGATTAAATTCATTGCTCCACCGTTCCGCCAAACTCTCTATATGGGTTTGTATTCCTTTATCAATGGTTGAGCGGGTATATAATCCGTTTCTTTCCTGATAGAAGCGGGTAACCAGATGTGGGGCTGTTTGAGGAAGAGGATGTGGTTCGTCGGGTAACGGTTCGCTAATAGCCAGTTCATAGGTGGACGCATCAATAATCTCTTCTTCAAAAAGTTGTTTCAATAGACGGTTGCGTTTGGAAAGAAGTGTTTTTCGTCCTTTGGATAGATGAATCATGGCGGGGGCATTGGGCAGGACAGCCAGCATGGCTGATTCCGCCCATGATAAATCTTCGGCAGAATGACCGAAGTAACGCCAGGCAGCAGCATCCAGTCCTACCACATTTCCTCCGAATGGTGCATGAGAGACATACATGGATAAGATTTCCTCTTTGGAAGTCCGGAACTCCAAACGGGTAGCCCAGATCATTTCAATGACTTTCTCTCCGATAGTTCTGGGTTTGTTTCGGGCGAGACGGATGGTTTGCATGGTAAGGGTACTACCTCCGCTTACAACACGTTTATTCTTTAAATTCTGATAGAGTGCCCTTCCGGTAGATAACGGATTAACTCCCCAATGGTGGTAAAAGTGTTTGTCTTCAAAGGTAATAAGGCATTGCTTGATTTTATCAGGTGTTGTCTTTCGGGGAGGAAACCGCCATTGACCATCCGAAGCGATACGTGCTCCCAGTAATTCTTCGTTTCGATCAGTCACAACGGTGGAGTAGGGTACATGAAATAGTTGCCGGGGAAGGCAAAAGATGTATCCTATCGTCAAAAGGGTAATGCTTATTGTCATTACTTTCTTAGTGACAGATAATCGTTTGAAGAATTTATATATCGGGTTCATTTAAATGTTAAAAGCTAAGAGACATATCTTTTTGAAACATGATTAGGGAAGAAATAATTAGGCACGGATTACACGGATTTCACGGTTCTACTCGTTAACCAAAACCGCGTAATCCGTGTAATCCGTGCCTAAAATTTATCGACTGACAGTTGTTCTTCCCGCTTTGCTGCGTGCCTGTACGTTTACATCATACATTGCTTCACATTGAACGGCAGGAAGAATAAAGTTACCTGCATAAGTCGCTTGCAGTCTGACAGTGAATACTTTCGTTTCACCACGACGCAAATTGAAATAAGTCAATACTCTGTCATCGCGTATATCCAGATAATTATATTTGCTGACGGACTTACCGGAACCGTCGGCTGCTACGCTTTCCGTTTCGGGGGCAACCATTCTTTCGTTGTATATTTCCCAACCGGACGGTATGATATGCGTCAGTGCCAGATTGGTGTAGTCGGAAGTTCCGCTAATATTGGATATGGAGGTGATAGCCATAAAGTCAGTTCCCTGTATAATATCATTGACAGAGATCGGTGTACCGTTCAGGTTGGCATATCTTATATCCATGCGAAGATTGTCGCTGATGGCCGGTAATGTATCGTTCAACAACTGTGTGCGTGTGATAAGGTCTACGCTAAGCGCTCCTTTTCCTTGATTTTTCACAGCAATCATACCGGATTTGGGAGTGGTGGCTATTTCCTTCTCAAACACAGCCTTAGCTGATTTCACGGCAGGTTGTTGTTTGTCGTTCCATGTCCATACGAAATCCAGTGTGCCTGACAGCTTTTCGGCCAGACGTCCCATTGCCATAAGAGCAAAAGCGGTGGATTGGGTACTGAACCACTCCTCTTGTGACAGATTCTTTGAAACGACTTTTGCCTGCTGCAAAGCATCCCGTTCCCGGTTCATCAGGATCAGTGTTTCCAGAATCATAGCTTCATCACGGTCGGAGGAACCGTAAATCTGATTCATGGAAGAGTAGGGGCTTACTGTTGTTTCCGCATTATACACCAGTTCTTCAGCCGGTTTCATCTTTCCGGTCAGTGCATAGGTTGCTGCCAGTCTCCATTTAGCTTGAATGGATAATCCTGCCTGTTCTTTCATCCGGTTCATGGCACCATATTCCGGTGCTCCTGCCAATGCAAGCGTATATAAACGGAAAGCCTGTTGCAATTCCGACTGCCATTGTTGCCAGCCGCTTGCATCCTGCGGCATCCGCCAGTTTTGTGCGGCAGCACGTTGGAAACGCTTCCACTTATTCAGTACGTTCGAATGAACGGCGTATCCTTTTTCTTGTGCCAGTGTCAGGAACATTCCTGCATAAGAACTGATCCATTCGTCGGCAACAGCATTTCCCGGCCAATATACAAATCCGCCATTGGGAAGTTGACGACCATAAATCTGCCGGATAGCTTCCTGTACATTTGTCTTTATCTTTTCGGCTTCTATCTTATCTATTGTTTTGAATTGACCGATAAACAGAAGAGGCAAAGCCTTGGAAGTCAACTGTTCCGTACAATGGTGCTGATAGTTGTATAAGAAGTCGAACCGGCGGCTGATGTCAACCGAAGGTATGCGTGATACTTCCAGCTTTATCTGGTTATTTGCAGAAGAACTGCTTAGATTGTATGAAAGTTCTTTGCTTTGTCCGGCTTCTACCCATTGACTGTTGCGCAGGGTTACTACCGGATTCGGGTTGCGTACTTCTATTTCAATGGTTTCTTTCGTTTGTTGTCCGCCACCATTGGCTGTCAGATGGATGGTAGCCTTTCCTGTTTTGCTACCTGTTTTTAAGGTAAAGAACACGAGCTGGTCACCCGGTTGGCTAAATTTGAGCGACTGTTGGTTGGCCCCTACAATCTGTACTCCTCCACCGGATGCCTGAAGTGATACGGTTACATTCTTCACTTGATTTTCCATCGCAAAGATATTGACCGGAACGGTGATTTCTTCCTGAATGCTAAGCACACGGGGCAAGGTGGACAACATCATTAACGGAGTCCGTACAAAAGCCGTTTTTTCCGCATTGCCATACGCTCCCTCTTGTCCGGCAACCACCATGGCACGTACCGAACCCACATACATCGGAAGTTTCAGCGTATGCGTCTGGCTCTTACCTTTTCCCAGATAGAAAGGACCTACAAACTTGACTACCGGTTTGAAGCGGTTTGCTTTTGCATCGGCAGGCTTCAATGTCGCGTCGCCACCCGTACTGAAAAGTGAACTGTAACTTCCGGCGGAAGCTCCCAATACATTATCATACATATCCCATGTCCGGATGCCGAGTGCTTCGCGTGAATAGAAATCATTCCATGGGTCCGGGGTCTTGAAATTGGTAAGATCCAGCAAACCGTCGTCTACAATAGCTAATGTATAAGTCATCGGTTTTCCGGTCTTTTCGCTGACGGTCACATTGAAGCTGGTTTCCGGGCGTAACACTTCCGGCATCTGTATCTGCGGTTGTAACACCGTCTGACTGTTAGTCACGAATACCGGAACGACGCCATACATACGGATGGGCAGGTCATTGACTGTTTGCGCATGAGGCTGTAACAAACTGATATGCAGATATACATTCGGAGTCATCTCCGGTGTAATCTTGAATGTATATTTCGTATCTCCTCCGTTGGAAACCTCTATCCATTCTTGCCGTAATACGGTAGAACCGTTTTCTATGGATACCAGTGCACGTCCTCCCGCTGCTGCAGGAATGATTGCTGTGGCTGTTTCTCCTATTTCATAAGAGTCTTTGTTCAGTGAGAAAGCAAGCATCTTGATACCGCTGGGATCAGTCTTGCTCGAACGTCCCCGCCATTCCGGCCAGTCAACATAAACTGTACCTCCGGTGGCATGTCCACTCTCTTTATCTTTCACGTAAACCAGATAGCGTCCCCATGACGGATAATCGATACGGAATTTGAAAGATGCTTTTCCGCCTTTTGTCTGTAAATTGCCGCTGGCAACAGGAGTGATGGAACTATTGTTGATATACGTTCCGAAAGATTCACCACTGTTTTCCCACCACCAACTCCAGCCGATGCGGTATATTTTGTATTCCAGATTAGAACTGTTCACTAGCTGTCCCTGCGTGTTTACAGTTACAATATCGAATACATGATCTTTGTCAGTTTCAATATATTTGCCTTTCGGCTGGTTCAGATTGATACCGACATAAGAGGTGAATGGTGAGAATGGAATCGTTTGAGTGTAGATGCTGGCATCTCCTCCCGGTTCGAACACGCGGGTGGTGAAAGTAGCGTTCAGCATACCCGGCGCTTCCGTTGCGGTCGGAACTTTCAGCATGACGTTTGCTTTTCCTTCTGCATCCAGTGTGCCGTCAAATATATCTGTTTTGATAGTCGTGAAATCCGTAGCCGGATTGTTAAAGATATATTGTCCGTAATTCTTGAACTGTGTATTCACTTTCGATAAAGACATTTCTACTTTGGCTTTCAGTTTGGAGGCAGTTGCTCCTGTCAGCCAAGTTGAAGTGAGTGGGGCATAGAAATCCTTGTCCGTGGCTTGAAGAACCTTCGGCAATGCCAGATTTATTTTCAGGCGGTTGGGTTTTATGGTTTCGATACGCAGACCTTTGTGGAAGGTGGTTCCTCCCACCTTGATATACGCATTCCAAAGCCCGGTCGGGTCTGTTGCCTGTGTCGGAACGTCGAATGTATAGAATCCGTTCATTCCTTGTGTTGAAATCATTTTCGTGTAGAACTGTCCCCTCGGATTGTAAATCTCCAATGCTACGGGATGCTTGTCGGGGATTCTCTTTTCGCGGTCTTCCAATATAAAGGAAATATGCAGCGTGTCTCCCGGGCGCCATACCCCTCTTTCGCCATATATGAATCCTTTCAGTCCCTTTTGGATATCTTTTCCTCCCACGTCGAATCTGCTGACGGATTGTTCTTCACCGTCCACAACGCGGACGTATGCCTTTTGCTTTTCCGATTCAGCCACAATTATGAAAGGCACACCGTTCGGAGTGATTTCAACGAATCCTTCCCCATTGGTTTCTCCTTTCCCTATGGGTTGTAACTGGAAGTTATACGCTGTTACCTGTGCTTTCCCTATCGGCTTTGTATCCAAAATATTACTGACAGCAATCCACAGTTTATTCAGTGAGTTCCGTTTTACAATCATTCCCAGGTTGGAAGCAAAAACGTTGCAGGCAGCTATCCGGTCTGAATTCATGTAATAAGACGGATGACAGGGATTGTCGCGTTCCGTCCATCGGTATACACTCCAGTCCATTGTTCCGCCATTGTAATAATAGTAGGCTTCGGGGGTATTCCAGATTGCTTCATCTTCTTCGGACAAGACACTTCCACTTACTTTAGTCAGTCCGTCGGAGGTGCTGCTGTCGGCGAATTTCATATCCTGATTCTCGACTCCTCCACAAGGATAAGCGGAGTATTCCTGACGGAATGAAAGTATTACACGATAGATGGCACCCGGTTCCTGATGGATTAATCCGGCAAGGTCTATCGAGTAATCTCCCCAATGATGAATGTCTTTGGAAGCATCTTTGGCAAGCCATAACGTTTTCTTGTAAACCAGTCTGCCCGAACGGCGCAGCTCATTGGCCGAGGCCAGTGAATTGGTTTGCATAAACATCAATACATTGTTCTCGAAAATGCGGATCACGCTCAAATCCACAGCATACAGGTTGACAGCCCTGAAAGGAATAATCAGACTTTTCGAATCGGGCAGGATAGCGGCGGTAGTAGACATTTCCACTTGTGGTTTCAGGCTCACTTCACTGAATGAGATCGTATGGGAAGTTCCCAACGCTTTACCTTGACTGTCTTTGACTCCTTCATGGATATTCAACGTCAGTTTATTTTGTGTGTTTGCTTCGAAATAGATAAAAACTCTGTTCTCGCTGATTTGGAAGATCGATGAGGAGATTTCCGGGATCTCAATCAGTCCTTTTAAATCTTGAGTAGTGGATAGGGGAGCGGAGAAAACAATCTCGATTCCGTTTTCCGGTTGGTCGATGCGTTCGGCAGACATAAAACGAAAACAATCTTTCGCCGGTATCAGTACTTCTTCGCTTTGTTTACGGTCGATGCCGGCCGGGGTGCCGTTGGCTGTGATAGTCAAGGGGTAATCATCAGCTTCTCTGGGGATTTGTCTGATACTAAACAAATACCGGGTATGATTGTCGGTTGCGGTGACTTCCACCGGATAACTCTTTTTCCCGTCACTGGCAGTCAGCATCTTTTCTACCTCTTCCTTTTTCACTACATCGCTGAAACGTATCTCTCCTTTCATATTTATCTCATTCGGTTGGGTAGCTGTAATCGGTAATGATTCCAGTTGCAGGGTGAAGTTACGTTCTTGTACGCGGAATGAGAAGTTGAACTCTTTCAGCTTTTTCTCTACTTCGATAAAGTCTCCGAGCCGGAAAGTTCCTTCGTAAAGTGTTCCCGGTTTCAGCGCTCCTTCTTCAGGCACAAATTCAATGGTATTGTTGCTTACCCAATATGCTTTTCCCTTTAATGAAGGTGAGAAACTGAATGGGTTGCTTTTTAACTCATTGTTTATATCCACCATGGGTTGGTCGTGGGTCAGTTCTATACGTATGGTCGAATTTTGCGAGATGACTCCTCCCGTATATGCGTTTACATACGGTGCATAATCGGCAGAAGGAATGATGTCTTTTTGAGTGCGTGTGCATGAATATAGGCCCACAGTTATCATGATGAGCAAAAATAGTCCGGTAGCACTGATGCTACGTGTAGTCTTTGTTTGTCCCATAGCGAGGAGTTTTTTTATAGTTCAACAAACAAATATACAGTTTTTATGCTAAATCCTTTGTTATTCTGATTATTTTTACAAGTTCTTAATCAATTTATTTATGGGGAAAAAGAAAGAATACAAAGAGGCCAATCGGCGATTTCTGAAAAAGCTGTCTTTTCAGGAGGGTGTTTTCGCATTGCCGGGTGGAATCTATTACAAAGTTTTGGAAACTGGCGAAAGTACGATTTCTCCGGGTGCACGGAGTATTGTTACCGTGCATTACAAAGGAAGTCTGATTGATGGCCGGGTGTTTGATAATTCTTATGAGCGTACTTGTCCCGATGCCCTACGTCTTAGTGATGTAATAGAAGGATGGCAGGTGGCACTTCAGAAAATGCATGTTGGCGATAAATGGATTATTTATATTCCTTATGCAATGGGATACGGTATCAAATCTTTTGATTCTATTCCTGCCTACTCGACATTGATCTTCGAAGTGGAACTGCTGGGTGTTGCATAGAGCATAAAGATGAGCTATAGGGAATCAGATACATGGATATTTTTCTTTTAGCTTCTTCATGAAAGACTTGCTTACTTGTAAAAGTTCCATTTCATTAAATGGAGGAAGCAATATGCAATTGTTGTCTTCAATCGAAACCAGATAGCTTATATTGATAATGTGTGACTGGCTAATCTGGATAAGATAGGGATGCAGACTCAATATCTTTTGTGAGTTTGTATTTCTTCTGAGTGCCAGGATATGATTGTTATTTAATACAGCTTCCCATAGTTTACTCTTGGAGTTATACCGGAAATAGCCAATCTGTTCTAAATGGATTAGTTGCAAGTTTCCAGTTATAGTAGTATATAAAAAGATCTTTTCTTCTTGATTTTTCTCTGTGTTGGTGTGATTGCAATTATCAGTATTCATATTCATTCTATTTATCTTGGTATCTGATTAATCTGTTGATGATGTGAACGTCGTAGTTTTATTTTGCATCAAAAGTAATGGATTGCTTTTAGCTACAAAAATAAAAAGTGTCTCATTCCTGAAATGAGACACTTTTACTAGTAAGAATTATGCTTTTAAAAAAAGGAATTTATTGCTTTACTCTTTGACTATCAATGAATTTGCTGGGTGATACACCATACTTTTCTGAAAAGTTACGATAGAAAGTTGCCCGGGAGGTGAAACCGCATGCAAACATCAGTTCTTTTACATTACTCTTTGGATTTTCGGCGGCTAGCTGTCTGAAATATTCCAGTCGAAGATAATTAATGTATTCCCGGAAACCTGTAAAACCCCGACTTTTGATTGCTGCTGAAATATCGTGTTCTTGTTTATTCAGAGCTTTGGCTAAAAGTTCTATATTATACCGTTGATCGGTATAGGGATGCTGTTCCTGAAGATAGGTTTCAATCGTTAAGAAGAGCGGGAGAGGAGGAGATGATTTTCCGGCTTGTGGCATTATGGGGCTTTCCGTATTCTTTGCGTTATGAATCATGTTTATATGGTTCGAAAACGGGTTCTCGTAACGTAAATATTGTATGGAGAATAAGACCGTAAAAACGATTGCCATAATACCGAACAGGTTGAAAACAAATTCATTGATATTTAGAGTGAACAAGATGTATATCCCTAAAAATACGAATAGAAAACCGATGAATAGATACATGTTATTATTTATCCTGCGGTAGGTCTTGTTATTCATCATAGGATAAATAAGAAGAACGAGCGGGGTAAAAACGGATAACAGGAATATGCAAACCCTAAGCTTGACATCTATTAGATGGATATTCGGAATAATTTCATCCATGGAGTGGATGGGAGTGATATTCCCATTGAAGCTTAAATAGCTGATTCCTACGGTTATCGTAATAATGGGTAATAATAGAAAAGTAAATATTCTGAAATGGTTCAGATAGCCCGGCGATAAAGAAGCGATAGGGAACAGGGCTACAATATTTGCTAAAGCATACCATTTGAGCATTTTCTCAATGTTGAGCAATTCTGTGAAGTTGTATTCCGGAGTGTCTGTGACAATTGTCAGCCATCCGATATTTTCCCATGAAAACATAATACCGATGCCGGTAGCTATAATTCCCCAATATAATTTCGGATAATTATCTTTGGCGCGTATGATAAGGATGATTCCTATAATTAACGCAATCAGATCAAGTGTAAGCTCAATAGATAGATGTGTAATTCCCATTTTTTTTGACGTGTTTCTATTCCTTGCCAGTCAGTGTGTAAATGTTTCCCGTACAAAGGTAGGTAAAATAGAAATATCAGGCAATAAAAAAGGACGTGGCTTTGAAGAAACTTAGTTGTGCGGTAATATGCTATATTTCTTTCGCTGAATCATTTTCGGCCAATTCTTTGATCTCTTTATTCAAAAATACAGAAAGCACAGTTCTCACTATGACTACTCCACCTAGGATTGCCAATTCGTCCAACGTCGGATCAACCACTGTTTTTAGTATGTCGGAAGCAATTAGAAACTCCAATCCAAGCAAAAGGTAAGTACCAAAATCCGCCCTCAACTGTCGTATATTGTTAACCGTATATGTTCCGTTGAATCGTTTTATCTCATTGCGTAAAAAGGCAATGAAGCAGACTAATACTCCGTAAGTGACAATTAGCAGACTAATAACACTGATAATAGTGGCAAGTGTATTTAAGAATGTGAGTAGCATTGTTGTATAATGTTTTAGTATCTGTTATGTAAACAGGCGAAGTCGTACAAAAGTTCTCGAATTAGCTACATTATTTGCTCTTGCAGGTTTATATTAAGTTATATCTGTTGATGAATGGAGATGTATACCTATTCAAAAGGGAATGTGGTTGTAAATAACGGAAAGGCTACCTTTGATCTTAATTCTTATAATGAGTATAGTGCTGATTTCTTAAATGTTCTTAATCTTATTTGCGTATCAATGAAATATAAGTCACCATCAATACCATATAATACATTGTTAGGGACAGCGTCAAAGATTTTGTATTGTTCATTATGGAATTCATCTATATAGTCCATTTCAAAACCAAGTGCTTCCATATATTCAGCTATTTCATCTTCTGTAGCCTTAAATAATGTCTGGAATGAAGTGTTTGTAACTGCCATCTATTACAAGTTACTACAAAAAAAACTCCTGCAATCGCAAGGACTACAGGAGTTTATCTATATAAAGTAATCTGAATTACTTGCTTAAAGCCTGAGCTACATCAACCGCACAAGCTACTGTACAACCTACCATCGGGTTGTTACCAATTCCCAGGAATCCCATCATTTCTACGTGAGCAGGAACTGATGAAGAACCGGCGAATTGAGCGTCACTGTGCATACGACCCATCGTGTCAGTCATACAATGGTATTGTTATATGCTAGGCTTTATATCCCTATTACTTTTTCTTTTATAACTATAATATAAGTGCTTATATATCAATGGTATATCTTTAATTAGGGTCTCATAATCCTAATGCTGTTGGTTGATAATTAATTGTTTATATATCAAATGGTTGTGAATAGCTTGTGATGGGGCTTATTCTTCATCTTTTAATATCTCTCTTTGAAGATTAATTAGCCAACAATAGTAGTACTGCTATGCTAGTATCATACTACCAATAGCACTTAAAGGTGCTAAGTATCTTTCTTTCGTTTCATATTCATTTAACTTATATGGTTATTATTCAGTGTCAGCACTTACTGGAGCTATTGATTTAACATGTTGAGTTAACTCATGAATATAGTTTATTGTTGCATTCTCATAGGCGTTTGCTTGAATACTATCATTCTTTAGAGTTGTTTTAATATCTTGTCGAGCTGCATACCACTTACTTATCTGCCTTTTAACAACTTTACTATTTTGCTTTGCTTCAATATAAGTGCTATCATATAAGCTCATCATATAGGAGCAATCCTTACTGTGTTGGAATGCATCAGCAATAAAGTCAGGATCATAATTTCTATCTCTTGCTTTTTTCAACTCATTGTTGAAAGCCTCTAGCTCTTTTGAAATGCTAGTTGTAACTGTCTTACAAGGTTGATGGTTATTTCTCAATATATTAATGACCAGCTTTTGGTCATCAATTCTATCTATGAATAGACTATGTTTCATAGATAGTAGGTAAGGGGTACATATACTTCCTCCAAAATGGGTTATACATATAATATTATCAAGGTAGTCAGTGTATGTTTCTATAAAAGTTATCCAGCATTGCATTTCATCTTTTAATAAATTCTGTACTTTCTTATCCTTAGTTGAAGAGATGCATTCTTTATACAACGATATGATTTCATATCTTAGCACATGAATTTTGATATTATAAGAAGTGATTTCTCCTGCTGTTCCTCCTTCTTCTTCCTCTTTATGATATAATTTAACAATTTCATTCAATACTTTCGTAACCTTTCTCTCGTCAGATATGCTTTTATCAGAGTGATGAGAGTCGAAATATTGAATAAATATAGGTATGCATTGATTATGCCAATTAATCTGATGAGATAAGTTTTGAAAAAGTTCTTCATCTTTATCTCCAAATTGAAGTAGGTTACAAGCGATGGCAATATCAACTAATTCAGAATTTTGAGAAGCAACACCTATTCTTTTGAACTCTGATCTATTTGAATCTAACATTATGCTATCAGGTGACTTGGTATTATTGTGAATGGTGCTAGTGTCAACTGTTTCATCTTCAAGCATATCAGGCTGCTTGTGTTTGTTCTTATTTATACAACTTCCTATAGATAGGATAAATAAGGACATCAATATATATACTAACCTATCCATTGTTTTCATGTTATTTACTATTGATTTGTTAAAAGTTGAAATTGTTATCCTCTAATAAAAACCAGTTATGTACTTACATTTTACTTTCGTTTATCATAATACTGCATGTTAGAATAACCTTAGCAGCCAAAATCATACTGATGACATTCTCCTTTAAGAGATTGATATATTAATATCTGTATTTGAAGTCATAATCATTCTCGGATATTATAATACTTTTTCTCTTTAATTTCATTACCAAGTCTTTTATATTCATAAATGGTATCATAATATAACTCTACAATAGAATCTACACTGAAGAAACTGTTCTGATAATGCTCTTCAATATCCATTTTCATATATGAACCACTTTCCGACTTTAGCAAAGGTAACTGTAGAGATGTCGTAAAGACCTCATTCTGTTTGGAAAAGTGCACTTCGCAGAAATCAAAACAACCAACATGAGAATATACAACAATCTTCTGGTTTATGGAATCAATAAGTGTCCTATTGTCTATTTGATTTACTGGTAGCATATCAATGTACTTAATATTACAACCTTCAATATCATAAGCTTCATAATTATTCCCTTGTTGTCCTTGATACCAATCACTGATTAACAGTTCTAATTCTCCATCAAAATCAATATCAAAGAATTGAAAGGGGGCATAATAGCCTAAAGTATAATGATTGATACTATTGTTTTTCCACATGTCTGGATAAGTTGGCGGAATATACGTAAGGTAATAAACATCTCCATTGTTATGCTTTTTGAATTTTTTCGAGAAACTAATATTGCAAAGATAGAAGTCGCTATATCCAATACTGTCTTTACTCATATATTGAAAACTATGCCCTGTGTGAATATTGTAAAAGTTCATAACTATATCTCCTGCTTCACAATTAAGACACCAAGGTAACCATCTTGCTGTTATTTCATATCCATTGATAACTGAATCATATTTGAAATAGACGTTCAAAGTGTCTTGGACTACATATCTAGGTAATTTTATTTGATTTAATGCTATAATCCATATAGAATCATTTGAGTTATAGCTTTGATAGTAGCTAGAATCAGGGAATTGATAAGTTTCAATATCGGTAGAACTTTGCTCCTTATTTTGTCTCCTATTTTCTTTGCAACTTAGCACTAACAATACAACAAAGGTTATGCTTGTAATTATATATTTATTCATATTTATCTTAGAATTTAAGTGATTTAAGATCCTGCTTATTATTTAATAAGAAGTCGATATGGAGAATAGCTCATGTGTTCATATTCTACTTCTATTTATCGTTATAACATCTAATTATTTTAATTCATTTAACCTTGTCTTATGACCTTAAACTGCCTCCAAATCTCACTTTGAGAATATAGCTCATAAGAACCTTTAGGAATATAAAGAATACATTGATTCATATCAATACCTGCAAAACAAGAGCTACTCTCTTTGACTTTTGAATGGTTAATACATAACTTCATCTCACTATTAGAGGGAAAATACTCTACTACATCATCAATGCAGATAGGTGGAGTTAAACACTGTACATATAGCTCTTGCAATTTGATGCAGTTCTCTAACATTCCTTTGTGTAGATAATGAACCTTAGGAGGTACATTGATTGACATTAGCCCTGTGCATCCTTTGAATGCATAATCTTGAATCTGTAGTACACTATCTGGTAGATAGATATTAGATAATGAGATACAATTGACGAATGCTTTCTCATGAATGAATTGAATACCTTGGGGGACATGGCATTCACCAGTTTTGGTCTTATCAACTCGAAGTAATGTGTTATTATATTGATCTATTATCATCCCATCAATATTGGTAGTCCCATCTTTGGGAAGTAACTTACTTATCCATTGCATATTCTATGATTAATCGATTAAGGTTAATACTTGTTTATTCTCCGGTAAGACATCAATCTATGTTATGCATAATTCATTTATTTGAACCTACTTTAATCAAAGTCCATTGCAGGATTCAATTCAGCAGGTGAATACCATATAATGTTATATTTCTCATATAGTATTCTTTTCTTAGTTTCCCATTCTATATGACAATATCCCAACTCATTCCTCCTAGGATGATTCTGTAATAAGTGATTAACTTCGATATCAACTTTGTTTAATAGGTGTCTTCCAACTTGATTCTGTTCTATCAGATTGACAATACTATTATTACTCTTGCTACAAATAAGGTTCTTCTTGTGGCACAATATGCAGTTGTAATATATGCTTATTTTCTGTGTTTGCCATCCTAGCCTTACAGTTATAGGTATAATCTTTGTTTGTACAACTTGATAGAACATGACATCATAGTACTTATTATCACCTAGTTCAAGTCCTTCCTTTAATAAACTACCATGTGGACATAACTCTGGACTTTGCTTGTTTACACTACTACCATTCCATAGTTTTAGCATTTCAGCCCATAGAATTACTTCTGTGGATTGAGGAATGTCATCAATAACAGTAACATATTTAGCTGACTCATCTTTTAATATGAAGTCCTCTTGTATTAATTTAAATAGCATTCCCTGATGCGTATATGGAAGGATTGATGATAATCTAATCATGCCATTAATTTAAGTTCCTTAAAATCAATTATCCACTGGTTTTCCAGTAAGAAGTCAGTACCTAGTAAGCCTTGTACTTGTATTCCGCTATCATCCTCAATACCTTTGAAAGCATCAAGTAATGGTTTAACACAGAACTTAGGCTTATATGTCTGACCTTCAAAAGTGAAAGGTAGAGTAATAATGTCTACCTTGTGCTTAGTTCCTTCTATTCCACTTATATAGTAGTCACCAACAGGTTCTACTATATCTTTGAAATATTCTACTACATTACTGTCTATTAGGCTACAAGTACTTCCCGTATCCAAAATAAAGCTAAGGTATTTGTCCTTTACCTTTACAGGAATCACAGGAAGTCCTATGTTCATTATCCCAAATGATAGGGGATAGCTCATTGTATTATTGAAATAACTTCCTTTGTTCATCGGGAATTATGGCATCTATTTGATAGAACCAATCTCTTTTTTCAAGCACACTCAATACACATTCTTTAATTTCGTTATTTTGCTCTTCTGCCTTTATAGATAGTCTACCAATAGTCATCAAATATGCTTCATGAAAAGTAATGCTAACATTACAGCCATTAATCCGAACAAGTAACTTATAATTCATTGTCCAGTTATTCTTTTCTATAATATCTATAATGCTTACTCTACAAATCCATGCTGCTATGAGAAAGACTTCTTTATCTGCAGTGTAACTTTGTTCAATATTATCTAATATAGCTTTTACATTTCCAACGGCATTTGCCATCTTAGCATAATCTTTGCTATTACCTACTAGCTTCTTGAGGAACTTCATGTTATTTAAATTTCTGCATCATATTAGTTTGATACGTTGTTAAGTCAGTTGTTATCTTTTCTATCATCTTAGTTTGATCAAGAAACTCATTAAAATACCATTCTAGCTGATGGTTGCCAAATACATTACTATTTGCTTTCCATTGAATATGAACTTGTCCATAAGCTTGACTAATAATGAATACAGTTGAACCACTTATTCCATATAGACCTATAGTAATAAGTGTGTTAGTCTCTTGGGTTATTTTAGCATTTGGGTCTTGTTTTAAAAGATAATTGACCAAAGTCTTATATTTGACCCTCATCCCCCCTTGTTTTATCACTGCATTAGCTTGTTTATTGGAGTCATTTGCAAATCTAATTAACATAATGACTACTATTCCTATAACTATTATCCACCACATAACTTATTCCTCCAGATATTTACGGAGTGCATTCTGATATTCTTCATCAAGTATATCCTGAAAATTAACTCCAGTCTTTAAGCAGATGTCCCTAAGTTCACTAGACTTCATTCTCTGATAGAAGTTGGCAATGGCTGTCTTGACAATTAGTCCTCCCATAGGAGAATCTGCTGCTCCCTCTCTGATAACATCCATGACTGAATCTTCAAATCCTTGTCTAATCTTACTTCTCAAAGCTTCCTCTCTGGATTGCTTCCTAAATAAATCCATTAGTTCCATAATCTTAAATTTTAGTAGTTCATTATTTTGTTAATTATCTCTTCATTAAACTTCATTCTTAGTATATTGGGAACATCATCATTGAGAGCTAAGAAAGTCCAATTCTTACCTTTATTATATGATATACCTATATTAGTTTCTGGGGTGTCATGGAGACACTTTTCTCCTTGTGTAAGTACACCTACTACTTCAAATGTGATAATCATATACTCCTTATCTGTCACCCTGTTAGTTATGTTACTAACTATGATGTTGTAATCAATGCCTTTCTCATCATAAGTGGTCTTTAAAGTGTGATATATTTCTGACATATCCTTATATAAGGTTCGTATAATAGCTCTATCAGATAATTCTGGATAGTACTTCTTACAGTACTTAATAACATCAGGATATATGTATAGAGAAGCATTGTCTATATCTCCTCTAAACAAGGCTTGATTGTAGGTATTCATTTGGCTGATCATATTCTTTTCAGCTTTATCTTTGCCTGTATAGGGGGTAAGTGTATCATCATACCAACCTTTGGGTAATGAATCTTGATCTGTAGAAGACTGGTGCTGGTTACTGTTACAAGAGACAGCAATTAATAGTAGTAATAGTACATAGTAATATTTCATGGTATTTCCTTTTGTAGCCATACTACAAAAAGAAGGTGTGAGCCTAACCTTATTGGGAGTCCAAGGTATTACCACACACCTACAATCACACAATATAAGGGAAGCCCACACCATATGGTATGAGTATCCACTTCCTTACTGCTGTGATTGTTAGTCTTCAAGGTGGTAATTTTAGGACTATCACAAGTAAGAAGCAAACACTTCTTTTCTAATATGTCTTAGTTTAACTTCTATTTCATTAGCATTCATTGAATTAATACAACTGCAAAGTTATAACTTTTCAGCAATAAATCATCATCTGACAGCCATAATTTAATAGCTTTAAAATCATATTAGAACCATAGGTGTGAGCTATATCCTTATGTGCAAAGGTAGGGCTAATTGTTCACTTTCTATATACCTTGTTGATAAATAAAGGTTGGTTGTTATTAATGTGGTTACTGTTATATTGTACATGTTAATTGAAAGCCCTAGTTCATAAAGAACCAGAGCTATCAACAACAATAAAACACAATGTAAGAGGTGTTAACCTCCTAGTCTTTAAGTATCATACTTGTAATAATAAAGAATATCACAAACTATTGTGGACTTATGTATATCAACATACTCACTTTGGATGGGATTCATATTCACTTACTTTGTCACACCTCAAGGGTGAAGTTATTTAATAGCCTTCCTTCACTTTGCAACTAATTCCCCTTAACAGATGCAATGAAACACAGCTTACATTTGCAGTTATACCATATTATTAAGTGCCATTGATGCTCACTTACTTCTTATATATTATATATAAGAAAGTGAGATCGGGTAAATTTCCCATCATAATGGTATAAAATGGTAGGGGACATTAACCGAAAGAAGAAGGTTGGTTGTTATAACCTCCCTTCATCATGGTTTGAGTAGTATTTCTCCTCTGGGCTTAAGATTATGTGATCCATTATGTGAATCTCCATGAGTTCTGCTGCCTTCCTTACCTTTTCAGTCAGGACATCATCCAGAGTACTAGGTTTTATGCTACCAGAAGGATGATTATGTGCCAGTACTACTTGTGTTGCATTAGCCAGCAATGCAGCTTGTAGTATTAGTCTCACATCTACATAGGTTGCAGATATTCCACCTTCTGAAATAGATACTATACCTAGTACTTTGTTAGACTGATTAAGTAGCACTACTTTAAAGCTTTCCTTGTATTCTATTATATCATCAGGGAAGTACTTTACCAATAGCTCATAGGCATCTTGTGAGCTATTTATCTTGTATCTAGTTGATGATTTGATATTGCTTTTATAGCTCAATTGCACCTCTGCTACATTCATTATACTGTCCATAAGATGCACTAATTAATGAACCAACTATATTCATTCTCACCATATAAAGCCTTATTAAGTCCTTCTGCCAATTGGGTGGCATTAAGTGACCTGTCCAAGAAGTTATCAATGTAACTACTCTTATTGGCTCCAGTTAGTAAGTTGTATACATTCCACATACTGATTTCCCTGCTATCCAGAAGAGTACTAAAGTTATCATCATTGTAATATGCTTTGGCAACTAATCCTATCTGGGTATCAGTCATTAACATCTGTGGTAGCTTCTTCTTTAGGTCCATAGGAAGGAACTGATATAATCTGCATCTACCTAAGAACTGGGCAAATTGAGACTCCCTCATATAGCTGTCCTTATAGGCTGACATGTAATACAAGTGCTTGGCTATGTTGTATTCCTGAAACAGTCTTATCACTAAGCTGAATAAATCAACAGTGCTCATTACCTTTAACTCTGACTTGTAGCCATCAGTGGAGACACACATGTTACAGCAGACCAGATTCTTGAATCCAATGAATACCTTGAACTTCTCTGCACCTTTCCTGCTGTACAGGTTCTCATGGTTATAAGCCCTCACTCCTCCAATAGTCAGATTCAATCTATTACCTGCTATGTCCTCATGTATGGTAGGTATTTCAAAACAGAACATCATTCTCTCATAGTAAATGGTCTTATCTGTCTCTAATAGTTGGTTCACAGGCTTATGGATGGCTTCCGGTATTCTACCTTTGATGACATGGCTTACCCTGATGGCAGGTTCCTCTATGGTCTCATTGGAGAACACCTTATTAGCTGCCTCCCACACAGTTTCAATGAAATTGGAGTGTGAGATAGTAACCTCATTGTCTTTAGAGAATACAGGTGTGATACATTCCTCCTTGAGGTGCTGCATGGTAACCTCCTTGGTATTAGCTTCAATAAAGGGTAACTTCTTACCTTCTCTGGTGCTTATTGGTTCAGCTTCTACAGGATTTGTTGATGTAATACCTGTGTTGATGATTTCCATCGGCTCTACTGTTTGAATATAAGGATTATCTACCTTATTTCTATTAGGGTATATCAGATTAGCTCTGACTGGCTGCAACTGCATTATTTCCATATCTAATGTAATTAGGGGTATAGTTAATAGTTGGTTGATTCTTTTGTACCTGAAGTGCTGCTTTCTTTTGCATAAAGTCAGATGTTAGCTGCTGATACCATTCTGGGTAAGCATGATAGATAGCAGTTAATTCTTCAATGGTTTTACTACTGTTAATCTTATTTCTTATCATCTCCAGATTGACACCATCATTACACCAATCTAATATGATCTGTCCTGTGGTCGGTGTTATAGTGAAGTCTGGTTTATTAATAAAGAGGTTAGTTCTGTCTTTGGATGCAATAGTCTGGTGCTTCATGTTGATATCAAAGACTATGGTAAACTCATAATCTATGCCATCTCTCATGACTGCTTTAAGTCCTACTTTCTCTGGTATCATCTTACCATTCTTTTCACTTAGAACATAGTCCTGTTTGCATCTCATAGTGCATATTACATGGCTTCCAGACTGCAATACTTTCTGCATGAAAGCATTAATTCTAGGTGTCACCTTCTGCCAGTTAGTGAAGCTGTTTCCTTGCAATCCTGCATGATATTCAAGCAAGTTATCCCAACACTGTGAGATGCTATCAATGATGATAACTTCCATGCCTGCATCTTCACATATACCAATGGCTTCCATGTAAGTTTCAGGTGTAAAGTTATCACTTAGACTTAATACATTATAAGCACCTAAGTGAGCATAAAGGTCAGCACTTCCATGTTCACTATCAATAATGGCTATCTTAGTCCAGTCACCACATAGTCCATAAGCTAATAGCAATGCAGAGTAGGTTTTACCTGAACCTGCACAGCCTTGTAATGCAAGCTTGATTTTAGCTTGCTTCTTGGATGAAACTCTTAAGTTCAACATATCTGAATAATGTTAATTGTTGATGTATACAATCTATAAAGAAAAAAGGAAGCAAGCTCTAATAAGCTTGCCTCCTTATGGTCAATCTGGTAGCTGTCATAGGGTAGTTAGCGTCATAGCTCCACCTTCACCTCTTTGGTGCAACATATAGAACATATCACCTGTATCTGGTGAACATACTTGAGAGATTACAGGATTGGTTACTTCTCCATTAAGGAACTTGTCACTTACTGCACCAGTTTCACAGCCATAAGCAAAGAAGCACTTACCTGTGTGAGGGTTCTGTTTTACTTCAATCTTGTTAACACCCTTTTGAGCCTTGAACTCATTGACTGTCATTGTCTCTAAGAATTTCAGCTTTTCCATAATTGTTATTTTATTATTGTTGCAGAGGGGGAATATCCCACTCTTAAGGTAAGGGGAGGGTGTTTAAGTGGCTTAAGGTGCACTCATGGAAGTGCATGTTGAAGAAAAAAAATAAAAAAAAAATTAAGCTATATGGTAGGCAAGGACAGTAAAAATAGTCATTATTTATATATGTAAGATACAATGATCCCCTTGCCTTCTGGTGTGAAAACAAGGGGAATAAGTATACTCTCTATCTTATGCTTAGAGTCTTAGTTAGTGTAAGTATTGAGGATACCCAACTTGGCTTAAGTTCCATTGCTCTTCTTTGAGAGTTGGAAGTATCCCTATTGCATTGGTTAACTCCTCTTGCATGATACCTTTCACCCATTCAACATGTTCAGTAGTTGTAGCAATGGAGTCATGGATAGTAAACACAGGAACTTGATGATTACCTTCTTCCCATATTCTTTTGCAGCATCTGTGGAGAATGATTTCACTCTCTATTGATTGCAGTAGACAGGCTAAGACAGCATGATTGTCCCTTTTGGTTAATGCTATTAGTGAATATATTTCGGGGTAAGCATTGTCAAATAATCTTTTAAGGGTTGCTCCTTGTTGATGATAGTATCTATTCTTCGAAAAGAATACTATCAACATCATGGTTTTGATACTCTTCCTGTCCAGTGTAGTATTCCTCCTGCTATTAATCAGATTCATAATATGGTCATATACTCTACCCCCAGAGGCTATTTGTTTATATTCTTGAAGTGCTTCTGCTGCCAATGAACTTACATAATCTCTGATCTCTACTAGGTGTTCTTGAGTAAATAAGGCTTGAATATTAGGTGGGAGTGTATCTATATTCAATGAGACACTGGAGCTTTGCTCCCAAAATTGAGGATTAAACAACAGGCACAGTAGATAAGGTTGACTGTTAGCTATATCAATGCCTACTAAAGGTTGTTCATCATATAAGAGGAAGTGTCTGTAGTCCTTCTGTATGTTGGTGATAACTGAATGTAGCCTGTGGACATTACTGTCAATCTTAGCTTTGTAATCATGGCAAGCTATAGATTCGATATTATGTATTGCAGCATTATACTGGCTTCTAGGATACTTCTTGCAGAAGGTATTTCTACTTCTGCACCATTTATCTTTGTTAAAATCCCATGATTCATAACCATTACTAAATTTCTCACTCATGACCTTATAAGCATATTGTTCTGCTAACTCAACATCGATGGTTAGCTTCTTCTGTTCATACCAATAGGAGAGATAAGGGTATTCTAATAGAGGATTGGTTGCAAACCTGTCTAAAGCTTCATTGAATGCTTCCTTAGGGACAGCTTCCACTAGAGTTGTAGCTTCTTTAACTGATTGGTATTCATATTTGACAAGAGGTACGCTATCATAAGGTGGAGCAAACTTATAACCTTTGGACTTCTTACTTATAATGTATTGACCATCTGTAATTATTACTCCAGTTTTGATAAGATAGTCTAAATAACTTAGGTAGTCTTTGAAGAACTTCCTAAGATACAGTGCATTAATTGGCACATAACCTTCTTCATCTATGGAATCCTTTTTGTTAGAAGGGATAGAGCTAATCAGACCTATGATATAAATCAGCCTTTCAATATCAAAATATGAACCTAGTGTACCACTAGTAGTGACAGTCTTTATATGTCCATGGTCATCAACAAACTTATAGTCAGTAAGGGGGTACTGTGCTAAATGGGTTTCTAGGTTAAGATTCTCTGGTATGAGAGCAAAATAACCACTATGTTTAATGTTAATAGGCAAAGCTGAAGCTATTCTCTTACCAGAAGGTTGAGAAGCAATTACCCTAAGTAATTCTTGTTTAAATCCTTCCCAAACAATTTCAAACTTAATCCAATCCATATTACTCATATTTATATCCATTATGATGGGAAATTTATTGAGCAAATATACTAAAGAACCTCCATAGTTCAATCAACTACAGAGGTCTTTTCAATATCTGCCTTTATTATAGTGCTACATCATCATAAGTATTCATTAATTTATCCATTTCTTCACCTATGTACTTATCTACAATCTTTGCATAGTGAGATGTCATTCTTGTATTGGTATGTCCCATCATCTTGCTTACTACTTCAAGTGATATCCTGTTGGTGATGGTAACTGTGGTTGCAAATGTAAATCTTGCTGTATGGTAGCTAATCCTCTTCTTGATACCACATAAATCTGCAATCTCCTTCAAGTAAGAATCTGTAGAGGAAATATCAATGACTGGGAGTAGCTTATCTCCACCTTTGTACTTCTCTAATATCAACTTAGGAATAGGTAGTAGGGGGATTCTTGATAGCACACCAGTTTTAACTCTATGCTTTTTAATCCAAATTCTACCTTCTTCATCTTGGATAAAGTGAGATTCATTAAGGGTCTTAACATCACCATATGAAAGCCCGGTGAAACAGCTAAAGATGAAAAGATCTCTAACTCTCTCTAGTCTTGGCAGTGAGAAGTCCTTATTGATGATAGCTCTTAGCTCTTCCTCTGTTAGAAACTCCTTTTCCACATTCTCTCTTTCTACTTTGTAATTAAGGAAAGGATCTATCTGTAGGTACTTATTGGCTAGGGCTATGTTTACTACTCTTTTCAGGCACTTTAAATGCTTAACAGTGGTATTCTTCTTCTGTTTATATTCAGTCTTTAGGAAAATATCAAAGTCTGCCATGAATGAATAATTAAGCTCTAAGAGGAACATATCATCTCTCTTGAATTTCTTTTTCATGTATTCCTTCAAGAGATTAAAGGTTCTATTATAATTGTAGTACGTTGCTTCTGATGTTCCCTTACCTACTACTTTGATAAGGCTATCTAAGAACTCTTGATAGATTTGATTCAGGGTTTTAGATTGTATGGCATCTATCTTATCTTGGTAGGCATCCCTCAATAAGTTTGCTGTCAGGATGTAACCTCTTTCCAATAGCTCTACTTCCTTCTTGTATATCTTGTTTTTGATTAAGAGTAAAGATTCATTAATCAACTTGGCAGTCTCATTAGTTCCTTTTACTCTTTGCCTTGTGGCATCCCAGTCATTGGGAGCTATCATCTTATTAGATGAGAATGATGCTCTTTGACCATTTAGGGTGATGGTAATGTTGATGGGTGCTTTACCATTTTTCCTTGCTTTACTTGGGCTAACCCAAAAGTTAATTGTGTATGTATGTCTTTCCATACTATAAATGATGTTTTTTATAGCATAGAATTATGGAGTATGACCTTAACCTTAGTCTTGATATACAGTTGATTGTCTTTGAATCACAGCCATTTTTGATTTTAGAGCCTAATGGCTGTGAATTGGCTGTGAATGGCTGTGATTTTAACATCTATAAGCCACCTTTGACATTCCTCTAACTTCTCTTATTTATAAGTCAGAATAGAAGGAAAATGAAGTTCAAAGAATTGTTGACTTGACTAATAGCAGATACATAAAAGAGGTCAGTAGGGTAGGTGATTACTGTAATTAAGAGTTGAACTTAGCTATAAATGAAAATCCCCATAACCTCTCGGCTACAGGGATTTAGTATATAGCAATTTATTAAATTACTTGCTTAAAGCCTGAGCTACATCAACCGCACAAGCTACTGTACAACCTACCATCGGGTTGTTACCAATTCCCAGGAATCCCATCATTTCTA
>ENA-ORNB01000371-ORNB01000371.1-human-gut-metagenome-genome-assembly--contig:-NODE-371-length-48711-cov-6.031671_pt1 | contig 48711 bp, 39 predicted proteins | sample MGYA00242112_ERZ509016 | MGnify/ENA primary metagenome ERZ509016 (study PRJEB26280, sample SAMEA2338705) | human gut metagenome | biome: human gut; feature: human-associated habitat; material: faeces...
TACTTTTAACGGGCATCCATTATCTGAGAAAATTACTCTTCCAGATTTGACTTAACAGACAAGTAAAAAACAGTGAGTTTAGTTGCCCGTTAAAAGTAGCAAGTATGGAAAAAGTAAAGATAGATAATTTCCCAGTAGGCACTCCAGCCTCTTTCGTTGGAATTGATGTATCTGGAAAAGAAATTTTAGCAAAGATAGATGATGTTTTGAGAATGGATTATAAGGCTATCTCGTCCGGAACAAATAAACTGAGATATACTCAGTATAAACCCGGCTCTACGACAGGAATCGGGAGTAGAATATTGTTAATCGCCCCAATTCCTAATTTAACAGATACGATTGACGCTATAGGCGTTTTAGGCTCATTGTTTTTATTGAGGGGTGGAGTTGTAGATGGTCAACCGTATGCTCCTTTCTACGTTAAAACAGATTTGTCTTTTTTTAGAGTAACAGGAAGGGTTGTTGGCGATTTAAAGATTGCAAGTGCTGCACTTTATGGGGCAAGTACAAATTTTAATTTAGGTACATGTTATTACAGCGGACAACTTTATATGGCAATAAAGTTCAATACGGAATATTCTTTTAGAACATGTTTCCAAGGTTTTTACACCGATGATTGTGTCTTTACGCATGTTATAACAACAGATATATCTGAGTGGACAGATTTATAATATATACATTGTGCAGACTTCAATAACTCTTACTAAAAAGTAGAACTATGTGATACATTGCATTTGTACATCATATCTGCTGCCCGTTAAAAGTGTAAGATATATGGCAATAGAGAAAGTTAAAGTTACAGATAGTAGCGTGATAGAACTGATCAGAGAAAATATGCCTGTAGCTACTACAGACAAAAATGGTTTATATGGGAAATCATATGTAGCTAAGGTGTTTGCAACAAGTAGTACAAACACTAAACTCATAAAACTGTTTGCATGTCAAAAAAGTGGATTTTCCGGTAAGTTATCCCTATTATTTCGACGATCTGAATCAGGAGCAATATCAGAGTTTAGCATCTATGCGAACAGCTATCATACTATAGATAAGATATCTGATATAGAGATTTATAGACGTGCCGGAAGTCATAGCAATATTACATTTTACCATGATGAAGAATATGTATATGTATATATGCCATCCAATTATTATTATCTTTATTGTAAACTGGATTTCTTATTTATTGGAAAATTAATTATTGAAGAGCAAGCAGGAATAGATATCAGTACGTTAACGAAAATATCTTTTACTGGATAATACAAATTATACTGGATACTTAGTTCTATATCTATTCTGTTGCCCGTTAAAAGTGTAAGGTATGGCAATAGAAAAGATTAAGATTACTGATGCAAGTGTGACAGAAGAGATTAGACAAGGGATGCAACTCGCTACTATTGAAGAAAAAGGATTAGCCACTCCTGGCATGGCATATAGTACAATAAAAGGTAGCATTACTTTAGCAGCATATGAAGAAGTAAAATTCGACATTAAGTATAGTCTTATTTTGTTGTCAAATAGTGCAACCGGCTCAAGTATTCTATTCCTACATGCATGTACTTATGTGAAAATAGCAGAAACAGGAAGTATATTTTCCTTTTTAAGTAATGTACAGGATAAGTTATCTGTCATATCAGGAGGTGAGTATTCTTTTTCAGTGAGAAACAATCGTAATCAAGAACTCAAGTTAACTTATTGCTTTATGAGAAGTCAATAACACTTACCTAATCTGAACCCATATTTCTTTTGCTTATGATTATTCCATATCTTTTGCCCGTTAAAAGTAGCAAGGTATGATAGAAAAGATTAAGATAACGGATAATAGTGTGATTGAGCAGATCAGGGATAATATGTCTGCTGCAACTATTAGTGAGAAAGGATTGATGCCGGCCGGGCTAATCGGTTCAAAAAACATCCAGTCAAGCGTATTGATATGCGAGACTACGAATAATGCCGTTACAGGCTCATTATTATTAGCAGTTTCTGCGACCACTTCAGGAATCCCAAACCTTTATTTCATTACAATGGGGCGTGGATCAGGTAGTACAAGTAATCCGACTCTTAGAGTAAAAGTATTAGCAGGTACTTACGACATCAAGATTATTGGGAAAACAGATGCAAATGGTGTGTGTAGAATATACGCTGAGCGCAATCAGTATACACCTGTTCTTAACGTCATTTCAATGAATAAAATTGGCATTACTATGAAAATGGAAGCTGCTGATAATTCAGATTTTGCAAATGGCTTTGAAGCTACATTAATATAAAATTATAGGGGTATTTGCCCCTATAATTATTACCAAGTTGGTTGAATAGCATCTTCAGGCGGTTCTTCAAAGACCATAGGAAATAAAGCATTACCATGTAAAAGGTTAATGCATGATGCCTTAGCACTAACTATTGAACTCACTGCCCATACAATTATAGTATTACTCTCTATTTTATATGCTAATTTGGGTTGATACGTTCCTCCCGCTTTCCCGATAAGTTGTTTAAAATTACATATCCGAATTCCGCTATCATGGTTTGTTATATATCCTATAATTATGCTTGAGTCTTGATTAGAATAACGTATCATATTCATTATGAAGCTACAGTTCATGTTTACATTCACCTCCATTATTCTAATCCATGAATATCCGTTCCCCATCGGAAAGAACACCCGCTTTATCATTCCAGTATTTTCCAATGTTGATAATAAATTTGTAGGTGTCGCTAAAATAGGATTATTGTTAGCATCTACAGCCTGTATTTTTGAAGGTATCCCATTTCCCAAACTCGCCTGATATTCTTTATCACTAATTTTTTCTATCATACCCTGATACTTTTAACGGGCGGAAGATATAACCAAAAAGAGAGCGACCGAAGCCGCCCTTATTTAAAATATAAATTCCTTGACAGTATAACCTGACTCTGGCGTCTCACTAACTTCAATCGGAGACTGGAAAGTAAAATTGATATTACATGAGTATGAAAGCATTAACTGATTTGTTTTTTCAGTTCGAATAAATATATCAACTATTGGTCCATCCGTTGTTGTTGCTTTATATAATATTCGAGCTTTACTTATTACTCTACCGGAATTAGCTAATTGAACAATAGATTGCCTATCGCTATATCCATCAGCATGGATGTATAACAACTGAGAATTGGGGGCTTCATTATTATAATAGTTTCCTATCATCAAGAGCACAGCATGAGGGACATTCCCGTAGCGTCCCAAAGCAATTCTGTACCATTTGTTTTGTAATACCCTATCATCCTGCGTGTATCTTCCACACCCTCCAGATTGTGCAACAATTATAGGATTAACAAGTATATCATTACCAGCAACATCAACTGCTTTCACTTTACTTAGACTATCTTTGGTTTCCAAACCATTATTGTAATCCTTAGCTATAATCTTTTCTATCATACCCTGATACTTTTAACGGGCGGAAGATATGAGAGAAAAAGAGTGATGGTTTCAAGCATGTTATTTGTCAGGAATGAATTTTACATAGATATTTATTCGATTGTTCAGATTGTTTTTTATATATATATACCCATTATTTTCTTTCCTATACACACTAACAATTCGTTCGTTTTGCTTAAAAAAGCTGACTCCTGAGACATCATTCAAAACGATACCTCCTGTATTACCGTAAATTATAGCAACTCCAATAGCAAATTCAGAGGATGCGAATTGAGCAAGAATTAAACCTCCCTCTTTACTTTTTATTTCATATTCTTCAAATGGCTCAAAGACCTTATCCAGACTATATATACCCATTACCTCACGTACATTTTTAATGGAAGAGCTTATGCTATTTCCACTGCTATCTAAAGCCCTAATATTTGCTGGAACTCCATTTGACAAACCCTTCTCGACTTCTGAAAGTTTAATCTTCTCTATCATACCTTGCTACATTTAACGGGCGTTCTTTGTGCGATTTGTTCAGGCAGGATTAGTTTGTTAACTTCACCGGCAAAAATGATTTACGCGTATATCAGAGTTTCTACCGACAAACAGACTGTCGAAAATCAGAGATTTGAAGTGCAGAATTTTGCAAAAGAAAGACAATTAGTCATTGACAAATGGGTTTCTGAAACAGTTTCGGGAACTAAAGCTGCTAAAGACCGGAAGTTAGGTCCATTACTGAAGAAGATGAAGAAAGGTGATACCCTTGTACTGTCTGAAATTAGCCGGCTCGGCAGGAACTTAATGCAAATTATGTCGATGCTCAATCTCTGTATGAGCAAAGAAACCTTTGTCCTGACAGTTAAAGAAAGATATGAGCTTGGCAATAACATCAATAGTCAGGTACTTGCTTTTGCCTTTGGTTTGTCTGCTCAGATTGAACGTAATCTAATTAGTCAAAGAACCAAAGAGGGGTTAGCCAGAAGAAAAGCTAATGGCATGCAACTTGGCCGGAAGAAAGGAGATAAAAATACTCATTATAAGCTGACTGGTAAGGAAGGTGTTATCAGGACTATGCTTGACTATGGATATTCTAAAGCGGCTATCTGCCGAAAACTGAAATGCAATCATAAAACACTTGATGATCATCTTATAAGAATGGAGGAAAAGTCTTGTAAATTAGAAGATAATTAGTACCTTTGCGACATACGATTATGCCCATTGACAGCCCGTATTAGGTGTTGTTGATGGGCATCTTTTTTTAAGAAATCCCGTCCTACTTTCACAAGCTGGATCGGGATTTTGTAGTTTAAAAACTACTGTGATCCTGCAAAATTAGTATTAAAATAGATATATGCAAAATGGAGAGATTATTTACGTTAGATCAAATTAGAGTGATATGTGTGTCATTGTTCAGCTCATTGTTGGCGTACTTGACACCGACCAAAGGCTTTTTAATAGCTTTGGCAGTGATGTTTGCCTTTAATATCTGGTGTGGCATGCGGGCCGATGGAGTGAGTATAGTTCGGTGCCAGAACTTTAAATGGAGCAAGTTTAAAAATGCATTGGCAGAGCTGCTCTTATACCTGGTTATTATCGAGGTGGTGTTTGTCTTCATGGATTCAATAGGGGATGGAGATAGTTCCCTCATTGTGATAAAGACTATTACGTATGTCTTCTCATACGTGTATCTGCAAAATGCTTTTAAAAACCTGATTGTTGCGTATCCCAAAAACAAAGCATTCCGGATAATCTATCACTTGATTAGGTTTGAGTTTAAACGTGCGATGCCATCGCACGTCCAGGGAGTGATTGAAAGAATTGAAAACGAAATTGATAAGGAGGAAAAATAATGGCAAATGTAGAAAAGTTAGTTCCATTCATCTTAAAGTGGGAGGGTGGATTTGTGAATGATCCTGATGATTTAGGAGGTGCGACTAATCGAGGAGTAACCCTTGCAACCTATGCTCAGTATTGCAAAAAGAAAGGATACCCGGTGCCAACTGTCGAGAGGTTGAAGAATCTATCTGAGCGTGAATGGGCTGAAATACTTAAAACTATGTACTGGGACAGATGGAAGGCAGACAAGATTGTTAATCAATCTGTTGCTAATATTCTGGTAGATTGGGTTTGGGCATCCGGTGTTCATGGAGTAAAGCGTCCCCAAAAGATCTTAGGTGTATCAATAGATGGCATTGTTGGTAATCAAACATTGGCTGCTGTGAATGCCAAGGATGCAAAGGAGCTATTCTATGCAATTAAAGCGGATCGTATCGGATTCATAGATGAAATTTGTAAGGCTCGTCCTGCAAATGAAAAGTATCGCCGGGGATGGATGAACAGGATTAATAATCTAACCTTTGAACAATGAAAGAGAATAATTTGAAAATAAAGTGTCTCTTTATTCTTGGTATTATACTTGTTGGATGCGCTACGCCTAAGAATACCGACCGTAATACTCAGGTAGACTATTCCAATGTATTGCAGCAAATGCAAACTCGCATGGATACCCTACTTGCCAATATGGAAGCTCAGCGGAAAGAAACAAGCGAGAAACTATCCAATCTAAAGGTTGAGAATAAAACTGTCTATCTCTCGCCTCCTGATAGTACCGGCAAGCAATATCCAACTATTGTGAGTGAGACGAATGCCAGTAAAGACGAGAAAGAGAATAAGACTACTGAGACTGAACTTAAAGTAACCATTCAGAGGCTTGTTGAGGAGGTTTCGGATTTGAAGAATAAACTCAATACTCGTGTTGTACAGGAAGAGAAAGTAAAAGAAGTCTCTTGGTGGCAGCTTCATAAGGTGGATGTATATGTCGGCTTATTTATACTTGTGCTTGGATGGCTTGTTTATAAGAAGAATAAGTAAAAGTGGCTTATCTGTGATAAGTGTTTGCCTCGGCTGGTGACGGTCGAGGCTTTTTTGTATAAGTGTTAAAAATGAAGTAAATCACAAAATAATCTATTTTAAATATTGTGATTTGTTTTATTATTCTTATCTTTGTGTACAGAAAAATATAATAAGATGAAAGCATTTAGATATAACGCTCCAAAGAGAGAAGATAGAAAGTTTAACACTACAGGGATGGAGAAAAACCCTAATAAGTTGAATTACTACGCATCAAATTTACAATATGCTGAAGCTTATAAGTATATATGTAATGAAGAAGGAGACGTGTTATATGAATGTGAACTTGAAACTGTTGAAATAGGAGCCGTTAACCTCTTCGATATGGCTAAGTTATACCATACGACAGAGGTTTACAAAACTTACATAAATGACAAAATCGGTAGACAGCTAAAGGATTATTCTCGTTTTTTGCTTGAAGCTAAAACTAAGAAGGATAAGAAACTTTGGACAGCGCAAATCGAGAACCTTTCTTCTCGTGAAGAAGAAATTGTCCGTTCACTAATAGCTAATGAATTTCAAGCTCTTTCAGATTTCGAATACCAAAATATACTGGTTGCAGAATTGAAGTCTAAAAGATTTGATGGGTATTTCACAGCTAACGAAATAGTATTATTTTGATGGCAACAAGAGGCAGACAATTATCATACGAGCTTGAACAGCTTATCTGTGAGAAGTATAACAGTGGTGTACTTCTTCGTGAAATAGCGAAAAAGTCAAATATATCCGGTGCTACCGTAATGAGTGTGCTTCGCAGAAATGGGATTCCTCTACGGCAAGGAAAACAAATATCTCCTGAGAAGGAAAAATGTGTAGTAGATTTGTATCGAAAAGGCTACTCAATCGCTCAGATCAAATCCGAATCTGGCGTAAAGTCTGAACAGACTATCTATCGTATACTCCGAGATGCAGGAGTCGAGCGGAGAAAAAACAGAAGAGAAGCCGAATAAGCTGCCTTTTTCTTTGCCTTCTCCCTGCTATGGTTTACCTTTGCAACAAAAACATTATGGCATACAATTATGATGAGGAGAGCGTAAAGGCTATTATACAATGGGCTGAGACTGCTCAACTTCCTAAAGAAGTAGTATTAAGTGAAGCTGAACATATTACTAATACCAGTATTTATGTTAGGGCCAATATCAACGACATTAAACAGCATTACCCGGATGGGTTTTACAATCCGGCCATTACGCGTCTGTACAGGCTGAAGGAATTTGTAGAAGGGACGGCGGAATAGCCGTCCTTTTTTATGCTCTCTGCAAAATTGATGGATCTGTTGATGCTTTCTTTATAAAGTCATTCTCTATAATATAAGCGTCCATCAGCTTTACATCATAAGGTTTCAGTAACGATGTTATTTCGGCCTTCGATAAATTTGGGCTCAACCATTTTACCTCGTCTTCCATAGACAGGATAGCTGGCATGCGGTGCTTGGTATTGTGGATGTAATCTGTAAGAGGGTTCGTTTCAGTGGTTATGATGGAAAATGTTGTATGTTCCTCTCCAGTCTCTTTATCAAGCCAAGTATCATATATTCCGGCCATAGAGAATATTGGTTCGTCTTTTAGGTAGATGTAGTAGGGGATTTTCTTGCTGCCTTCGTGTCGCCATTCAAAGTAACCGGTAGATGGCACGATACAACGTTTCTTCATAATCGGTTCCCGAAATGAGGGCTTTTCAAAGATAGTATCTGCCCGGGCATTAAGTGTCATTCTCCGGATCTCGTCAGCATTAGTTTCGTCTTTCGTCCAGAATGGTATTAATCCCCAATTGAAAACCTGAACTTCATCACTCTTTGTGATGATAGGATACTTTGGAAAATTGAATGCATTAACATGATATTGCTCATTGAGAATGTCTTGGTATATCTCAACTATATCCGACTTCCGGCCATATCGAGCAGCCAGTTTGATTGCCTTAGCTGACATTGAGTTATGAAAACACATACTTACTTACATTTGATTGTTAATACCTCATTTATATCAGTTGTATAACGCTTGGAAAGCTGTTCTTGTTTTAGCTTCCAGTCTCTGCCGTTACCTTGAACCGCCAATTTCACAAGATGCCTATGTTCACCATTAACTTTGTCTATGGCTTGCATCAGCTTTTCCCGTTTTTCCCGATCTACTGTGTCGAATAATCCAAGTTGGGCACTTGTTACTATCTCTGTAATGATAACACCGGCTTTCTTGTACTGATAACCTGGCATAAATATACTCTTTAGTCCTTCAAGAGCATAATGTACTATTTCAAGAGTATCACTCGTAGGTACAGACAGTTTGATTATTGTGTTCTTCCAATATTGTGGTAGATCTTCCCGGAAGTTATTCGTGTGGATGAATACCATCAGAGACATTGCGTATGACTTTTGTTGTCTGAGCTTCTTCGCACATGCAGATGCATGCGTGGCGATTGCCTCAGACATAGTATCTATATCTTCTACCATTTTACCAAAGGAGCGGCTGGTACATATTTGTTTCTTGGCAGGCGGTGCACTTTCCATATCAATGCAGGATATTCCACGAAGCTCTTTCCACGTACGTTCACCAGTAACAGTCATGTTTTTGCGAACCCAAGATCCCGGTAATTGCGTAAAGTCGTAAGCGGTCTTTACTCCTTGCTTTTCGAGTTTTGCAGCTTGTCTACGACCGATACCCCATACGTCGCCAATCTCAAACAGTTTTAATGCTTTCTCTCGCTTTTCTTCAGTATCAATAATACAAAGGCGATTATATGCCGGATACTTCTTTGCGAATTTGTTGGCTACTTTTGCGAGAGTCTTTGTAGGGGCTATACCGGTACTAACGGGAATACCAGTGCCGCGTGTGACTTGTCTAACGATTTTAGAACCTAATGTTTGTAGATCCTGAATTCCTTCCAAGTTAAGGAAAGCTTCGTCAATACTGTAGACTTCGATTTCGGGTGCCAGCTCTGCTAACATTGACATCACTCGTCCGGACATATCGCCATATAGCACATAGTTAGATGAAAATACAGCTACATCATGTTTCTTTACTAAATCCTTTATTTGGTAAGCTGGCACTCCCATTTTAATACCGAGAACTTTTGCTTCATTGCTCCTGGCTATGACACATCCATCATTGTTTGATAAAACAACGATAGGTTTCCCGTTTAGAGAGGGGTTGAATACCCTTTCACAACTCGCATAGAAGTTGTTGCAGTCTACAAGGCCGAACATTATCTTTTTCTCCGATTCTTTTTTATGGTGTAGGTGACTATTCCCCAAACGATAAATTCATTTTCTTTAGTAACTTTGATTAGCGGATAGTCCGGATTGGAAGGAATTAACCAGGCTGCATCTGTTTCTAAGCGTACGCGTTTCACTGTAAATTCACCGTCGATGAAGCAAACTGCTAAATCATCATCTAATAGTTCCAATGACTTGTCTATGATAAGAATGTCTCCCTCTTCGATACCTTCATCACGCATCGAGTCACCAATAACACGACCGTAGAATGTGCTGGCCGGATGCTTTATGAGCTCCTTATTCAAATCTATCGCTTGTTCAAGGTAATCTTGTGCCGGAGAGGGAAAGCCAGCCCTGATGCCTTCATCTGCATATTTTAAAGGCAGACTGGTTGAAATATCTATTTTATGAAGTTGAAGATCCTTTTTCATCGTGGCAAATAAACAAATAAATATTGTATATAGTTGCCTGCGTTTGTATTTTTTAGGTTAAAGAAGAAGGCAGCCATAAGACTGCCTTCTGATACCAAGCTCATCAGCACGCATCCACCTCTCTTGCTTGGTCTTCATGTGCTATTACTAATGAGCTTTTAAAAAGTTTAGTCCAGACACAAAAAAAAGTGAGAGGAACCACCCTCTCACTTAAAAGTCAAACCAACAACCCGAATTATGGTCGAGTTCTTGATCGCCACAAAGATAGTGATTATTTTAGATTATCGAGTACCTTTCTTAACGCTTCATTTCCTATTTCTGGTGTCGCTTTTACATAGTGATAGATTGATCCGCTACTTTGGGTTACAGAATGCCCTATTAGATAATCGATCACCATTGTGGAGATACCCAATTCAAAAGCATGTTGTGCAAAAGATTTTCTTGCTGAGTAAAACATTAAAGTCTTTGTGATGCCTAATTGCTTTTGAATTATCTTCAGGCTTCTGTTTATGCATGTATATTGGTTCTTTGGAGAACTTTTTGAGTGTCTTGAGCTTAACCGGATTTTGCCATCAGGACCAAGATAATGACTGATTATTCCTTTTGCTTCTATAGGAATATTAAATTCTATTGTGCCTGTTGTTTTGTTATCTCTCATAATCTTTTTGCGATGATATACCATCTTATTGGGATTCGCAATAAAATTATAATTGGCAAGATCTGCAATATTAATTCCTCCAAGGTAGTATGATAACATGAATAGATCTCTCGCTCTAACCAGATTCTCCCTGCTGACTTCTACATCTCGTATAGCCTTTATCTCATCAGTAGATAGCCAAATATCACGTACTGATTTCTCCGGCATTTTATATCCGTCAAATGGGTAAGTTTCATGTGTTATAAACTTGCACTGTAGTGCGTACCTCAATAAAGCTCTAATAGAAGATAAACGCATTCTGATAGTATCTGAACGTAGCCCCTTTTCATATAGTTTATTTTCTAATTTTTTAATTTCATGGAAACCAAGATTAGACACAAGTACATTTTCTCCAATATATTCTTTTGTATTCCTAACCGCATTATCGTACAATTTTATGGAACTAAGTGCAAGGCTATGAGTCTCTTTGTAATCAACGTAAAGTTCTTCGATAGTGATAAACTTTGCTTTATTTACACTTTTCATTGACTCAAGAAGTTGAGAGCATGTCATGCACTCCTTTGATTCAACTTTATCTAATGCTTTTTGATATTTATCCAATAGTTTTCGTAATTTTGTATTCAGGTACTGGGCATCAGGACGTTTGATAATTTGACCTGATTTGAATTCGGACAATGATTGGACAATTATATCAGTCACAATGTAACGTGTTTCTCCGTTATGAGAAAGTGCAATTCTTAGTTTATGTGTCCTGTTACTCAGTATTTTAGCAGGCACAATTGTCGGAAGTAAATTAGCCATATTTTTTAGACAATAAAAAGGAAATAAATTAGTAATTTCGACAATAAAACGACAATGAAAAAGCGTCAAAAGTGACGTTATTTGAGCTCTATTACTAACGAGATTTACTTTAGTTCATTGAAAACCAAAATAATATCTCTTTTGTTATGATAGAATAGGGAAATCCCTATAATCATTTGGGGAAATTCTCCTGTATGCGGTAAAATCCATCGCTATCTTTGTGACGTGATAAAATGGATTAATGTAAAACCTATAAACCACACCCATATGAAAAAGATTGTTTTTTTATCGCTTTTTGCCTTGTGCCTCCCTTGGATGGTTTCGGCGCAGAGCATAGATGACGACCTTTACTACATTCCTTCTAAGGATAAGAAGGAAAAGAAGCAGGAGAAGAAAGTTACAAGCTCTGCTCCGACTGAAGAAATTGTAGTAAAGTCGAATGCACCAACTACGGTTTATACGTCGCCAGGTAATACTACTGTTGTAGTACAGGATCGTAAAGGAAATACACGTGATGTAGACGAATATAACCGTCGTTATGATTCTCGTGAGAATGACTTCGTAATGGAAGATGATACCTTATATATTAAGGAAAAAGCAGTGCCCGATCCGGATGGTGAATGGGTAAATGGCTTCGATGGTTCGGAAGATGATTATGAATATGCTATGCGTATCGTACGTTTCCGCAACCCGCGTTATGCGGTGAGCATCAGTAGCCCGTATTATTGGGATATCGTTTACGGTCTGAATTCATGGGACTGGAACGTTTATACTGACGGAATGTATGCGTATGCTTTCCCGACTTTCTCTAACCGCTTATGGTGGGATTGGCGTTATAACTCCTACGGATGGGGAGGCTATCCTTATTATGGTTGGGGTGGATACTCACCTTATTACAGTTACGGTGGCTGGTCCTATGGCTGGGGCGGTTTCTACGGTGGCTGGAGTTGGGGATGGGGACATCATCACCATCATTATTATCCTGGCGGTGGCTGGTATCCCGGTGGCGGTGGACACTGGGGAGGCAACCATTGGGGGAGTCGTGATACATATACGAACAGGCGCTACAGCGGAACACGTAGTACGACAACTGCACGGCGTACTGACGGAACTGGTAGAGTGACAGGTGCGACCAGACAAAGCACAAGTGGACAAGTAAGACGTGGAGAAAGTGGAACTACCCGTCGGGTAGTGGGAACCCGTTCTTCCGGTGAACGTCCGGGAATGTCAACCCGCACAGATGCAGCTTCCTCAAGACGTTCTACCTATACACGTCCAAGTAGTACACGTAGCAGCTCTTCTTATAATAGCAATGTAGGAAATGTACGTAGTGGTAGTACGGTTCGTGGTACTTCAACGAGATCATCTTCGGGAAGTAGCGGCACTGTAAGAAGTACTTCAACACGTAGTAGCAGTACCTATAACCGGGGTAGTTCAACAGCTCCACGCAGCTACTCTAATGATAATAATCGTTCTTCTAGCTCACGGTCTTATAGTGCTCCTTCCACTCGTTCTTCTTCCAGTAGCAGTTATTCATCAGGAAGCAGTTCCCGTTCCAGTGGCAGTAGCTATTCCAGTGGCGGTGGAGGTTCCACACGTTCCAGTGGTGGCGGTGGCGGCTCAAGCAGAAGAAGATAAAAGTTAAGTGTTTCACACAAAAATGAATGAATTATGAAAAAGATAATGACTCTAACAGCCCTTGCTATGTTCGTCTCAATGGGTGCAGGGGCACAGACGGTATACGATGCTACGAATATAGCCAGTAAAGATCTAAGTGGTACTGCTCGTTTCGTAGGTATGGGAGGCGCAATGGGAGCGTTAGGTGGTGATATTTCCACTATCGGTACGAACCCTGCGGGTATTGGTATCTATCGTAGTAACGATATAGTAGCATCTTTCGGCTATTCGATTACAGATGTTGAAAGCAAATATGGCGGACAGACATTTAATATGGGAAAAAACCGTTGGAACTTTGATAATGCAGGTGTTGTGTTTTCTACCAAGGTTGGTAATGTTACGTCATTACGTTATGTAAACTTTGCCTTTAATTATCAGAAAGTAAAGTCTTTCAATCGGAATATGACTATGGCAGGAGACTTGAATGGTTATTCGCAGACCTATCAGATGGCAGCTATGTCCGATGGGATTACACCGGAAATGTGGAAGGGTAGTAATCCTTTTAATGCAAATGATATCGGATGGCTTTCCGCACTGGGATGGGAGGGACACCTGATAAATCCTTCAATAACTACTGATAAGACACCTTATCCTTATAATGATGCCGATGGTAATCAAATAAAGGATGAGGAAGGTAATCTTTTATATGAGAATTATAATTTCTACACAAGCATTTTAGGAGACGGTGACTATCCTTATTTACGTGAATTCCGTTCTCGGGAAAGTGGAGGAGTAAATCAATTTGATTTTAATGTTTCTTTCAACTTTAATGATCGTTTCTATCTTGGCTTTACGATAGGAGCTTATGATGTGGACTATAATAAGTATACATTATATGATGAAGATTTCCGTACAGGAAATGAAGAACCGACAGGTTCCGGATACATCTTGGAAAGTTTCAATAAAGTAAGTGGTGCCGGCTTTGACTTTAAACTTGGTGCTATTCTTCGTCCGTTTGAGGATTCACCTTTACGTCTCGGGCTTGCCATACATACCCCGACTTTCTATAATTTGACATGGTCTACTTCAGCCCGTCTTGTTTCCGATCTGTATCAGGGAGATAAGGTTGTATCTACAACGGTGGATAGCTTTGATTATTTGAATAATGGAGATTTGAAACAAGAATATCAGATGAACACTCCATGGACTTATAATCTGAGCTTGGGATATACTGTAGGAACTCAATTGGCTTTAGGTGCTGAATATGAGTATAAAGACTACTCGACAACTAAGTTCTATTATTCTGATGGCGATAAGATGGAATGGCAAAGTAATGAGTCTAAACTCTGTTTGAAGGGCGTCAATACTTTCCGCATTGGTGCTGAGTATAAAGTAATTCCACAGTTTGCTTTGCGTGCCGGATATAATTATAGTAGCTCTGCTTTCAAGAAGGATGCTATTAAGGCATTGCCTATAGAGTCCATTAATACTGATACGGATTATGCTAATCTTAAGTCATTGAGTAATTACACACTGGGTATCGGTTACAGAGGCTCTGCATTTTATGCCGATTTAGCTTACAAATATTCAGTACAGAAAGGTGATTTTTATCCTTTCGATTCTTCTCAAGATGGCGAAGTAGGACTTACTGCTGCTAAGCTGACTAATACTCGCAGCCAGGTGATATTATCTTTAGGTATGCGTTTCTAAAAGAATAACAATATAAGCAAATAACCTTTCATTGCAAATACCTTGTGTATTAAATTCGAGTCCCCGGAGAGATAGCAGTACTCCGGGGACTTTTCTTGTCTAATTTCTTAATACTCTATTTTATCTTCTTTCTCAGCCCATGCTTCGAAAGCTTTGATGGCTTCATTGTGTAGCAATACTTCTGAGGGTAGTTTGCGATCGGCAGGTTTTAAAGCGATTTCATCATATATGAAAGAGTCGTCGAAACCTATATTTTTGGCGTCAGTCTTGTTGTTTCCATAATACATTTTGTCCAGTCGAGCCCAATAGATAGCGCCGAGGCACATGGGGCAGGGCTCACAAGAGGTATAGATTTCGCAACCACTGAGGTTGAAAGTACCTAGTGACGTGGCTGCTGCACGAATGGCACTGACTTCGGCATGCGCTGTCGGGTCACATGAGGATGTCACACGATTCGTTCCGGTAGCTATGATTTCTCCATCTTTGGCAATGACGGCACCAAATGGGCCGCCACCGTTAGCGACATTCTCCGTGGAGAGCTCAATCGCTTTTCTCATAAGTTCTTCTTTGGTCATAATAAAAATGATTATTTAATTCTCTGTATGATGCGAATGATGTCTATTCCCCCAACTCCTTATTTCGTAGACCGGCATCAATATCTATGAGAATCTGATGTAAACTAGCGAGTAGGGGAGGAAGTTCTTTGCTGGTAATGTCGTAGATCAATTCCGGATCTATTGAGAGATATTCATGTGAGATTATATTACGCATTCCTATAATTTGCCTCCACGGTATTTCGGAATAATGAGAGAAAAGGCATCCGTGAGTACGGTCATCTACTTGTCGGATCGTTTCACCAATAGTTTGCAGGCACATACACGTCGAATTGAATAATACCATGCCATCGTCTGAATTGAGAAAATCCTGATAATTGCTTATCCGAACAGTGGTTTTGATGATGAATGCTGTTGGGCTTTCTACAAAGCGAAGCATATCTATTAATGCTTGTTTAGACGTAGATTGCATCTTGTTCAAGATTATGCCGGAACATTTGGCGCATGTTCTCATGCAAGGTTATTAAATCAACTTTTGTATGAAAGAGGTGTTCTAATTCTTCCTTGATCGTCATATAGGCACGAAAGGTGGTTTTGCGTAGTTTTACGCAAACATCAATATCGCTGTTCTCCCGTTGTTCGCCACGGGCAGCTGAACCAACGAGAGCAAGACTCTCAATGCCGTACTTGTCAGCGGTTGTTTGCTTGAACTCGTGCAGGATGGCGAGAATTTCATTAGTTGTTTTCATTCTATTTTTCCTTTCTTGCTGTTAAAGGAGTAGCGATACAAAGATACAATTCTATATAGACAAAAACAAGTCCGCCCCACAGTTTTTGTTGTGAGGCGGGAAATGAATTATTAAAGTTTTATGCTGTCACCAATACCAACCTATGCCTATAGAAGCCGGATAGAGTTCGGGTCCTTTATTCTTTTCAAACAGAGAAGTGAGAGCGAAACGGGCATTGAATCCCAAGCAACCGTAACCGGCCTGTAGCAGCAGATTCATGCCAAGCGGATGGGTATTCAGCTTGCTACTCAAAGTATGTTTCTTATCATCATATTTGGCTCTGGATTTAACCCCTACACGCCATTCCACTTCCGGACCAGCGGCAATGAAAGCACGGCGACTGCCGAATTTGGTTTGCCATTCCAGACTGACAGGCAGACGGAAAGCCCAATAGCGCAGCCAGCTCTTTTGGTAATCCACATCTTCGGCTTGCCGGCAAACGGTGATGCCGTCTACTTTCTCAAAGCCGTAATTGTCATCCAGTTTATAGACGATACGTGCTAAACCGAGGGTGGTGGTCAATCCCCAATGATTGTTACGGGTTATGGCAACTCCGGTATTAAACAGATTGATACCCCATTCCCAGGATTTCGAGCCAAGTTGAGGTACTTTGGCAGAGTACTGAAATGTATTGCTTGCCAGTTTGTTAAAGCCGAAATAGATAGCGGGGTAGTGAGGATCAAAGCGGTAATAGCCTTTTTTCTTCTTCACGAAAGGTACGGAAACCGTTGTGGTTCGTTCAATGCTGCGACCGTCCAGATACACACCTTCAAATACCTGGGTGTTTTCGATGGTGTCATTGTCGGCTTTTGCCTCATACATTTTCACTTTGATTTTGCCATCATGTTCTTTAATGATGATCTTCCGTCCGTTGAGATAGAGAGTTGTATCTTGCGGGATGCTTTCTTGTGCCACGACTGTCATGGAAGTCATGATAAGGAATAAAAAGAAAATTCGTTTCATAAGTTTTATTATTTGTGATTTATAAATTTCAGAATTAGTCTTTGCTGAATATCAGTGTAACAAGGTCGTCACTGTCTATTTCGCCTTCGATATAGATAAGTGTGGCTTCTCCTTTCTTGCCGAGCCGGAATAGTATGAAGCGGTTTATTTTATCTTTTACCGGAGGCAACTGGTAGTATCCCGATTGAATATGCCCGTCTGTCACCACTTCTTTTATTTTCCTGGCATGTTCCCGGTCGGATTCCAGACACCGGTAGATATCCGGTAATGCCTTTTCTGCCTTTGTCAGTTTCAGGCTTTGGTAATGGGTGATGTCCCAATTCTTGGATAACATCTTGGACAGTTCCACGTAAGTGGCCCCTTTCTCATTGCCGTATTTCTGAAATACGGATGCTATTTGCAGTCCTTTTTGGGCGTACATGCCGGTACTGAACAAGAGCAGCAGGCAGCATAGCAGGGTATGAGTGAACTTTTTCATAATTGTATCTATTAGTTCTTTTTATTATTCAAACATCAGATCAAGCACTTCATCTTCCGTAGTTCGCATATCTCGGAAAGCAGCAAGGGCTTGTTCATGCACCAGGTTTACATCCGTGTATTGCTTGCCGTCGATAATGACGTAATTTTCCGGAGTGGGGTGAAGGTATCGCTGCGTACCGGCAATGCCGATCACTAATAAAATTCCGGCTGCTATTCCTCCCGCTGTGTAAATAAAGCGACGGCGGAAGGAAGGCTTTTTAACAGGAGCACTTTCTTGCCGGAATGCTTTTGCTTCCTGATCCAGGCAGACAAACAAGGGACGATATACTTGTAACGATTCCGGTACATTTTCTTGCGTGAAGAAACTGCGTAATTCGCGTTCTTCCTCACATGAGGTCTGTCCTTCGAAATAGCGGTCTATTAATTCTTCTATCTTCATACTTGTTTCCTCCTTATTTTTTCTTGTACGGTTTGCAGGTAAATTTCTCTCACTTTCTTTCGCGCTCTCGACAGGTTACTTCGGATGGCTTCCGGATTACAGCCTGTGATGTCGGCGATCTCTTCCGTTTCATACTCCTCGATGTCTTTCATCCGCATGATGGTGCGCTGCAAGGTAGGCAATGAATTAATAATTTCATGCATCAGACGGATTTCGTCTTTTATCTCAAGCAACCGTTCCGGTGTTCCACCGGGAGTGGCATCCTGTACATACTCTAACGGTACGCTGGCGGTATGCCTGGTGCGCCACATATCCATGCAGAGATTATGTGTCATGGTCATGGCGAATGCTTCAATGTTACGGTACTGTTCCAGTTCAAGTCTTTTGTTCCATAGCTTGAGCAGGACTTCTTGTACGGCATCTTCTGCATCGTCCGGACTTTCGGTCAACTTCCGCGCATAATTCAATAGCTTATTGCGGAGGGGTAGAACGGATATTTTAAATTGTTTGAGTTCCATTTACATTACTAAGACGAACGTGTAAAGCGAACGTGACATCAAAAATAAAAAAAAGTGTTGCACAAAGCAATTTTTTGTTTTGCTTTGGCAACACTTACCATTTGGAGAGAATCTGAACTACTTGAGTGATTCCATATCACTTCATGCAATTATAAGGTCAACCGGACAGAGACTATGCTGTTACCGGACAACAGTACATATACACCCTCGCCAGATTCCAGCATCTCAGTACTGATAACTTCCATATTTTTGTTTTCATTGGTTTCAACGGCATTTGCACGCTTCATTCCTGCCAACGGTATTTCTATACACTGGGTGGCTCCAGTGAAATTCAGCAATACAACCGTTACTTCATTTCCTGTTTCATTGATGTAGGCTGTGGCACATATTCCTGTATTATTCGTGACAGCTTTAATACGGGTAGTACCTGTGGCGTACTGCGCGTAATGGGCCATGATGTAACCATTCTTAGCAATTTCACCTTCACCCACCGGGCTGCGCTTGTCATTATCGCCCATCAATCCATAGAAGCGCTTTAAATACCAGTATACGTATGCACTGCAATAGCCCTCCATACACATGTGGATTTCTTTGCCAAGATGGTTGAGGCAGTATTGCCACTTTTGGAATTCCCATGCTGACGGATCATCTGATTTTTCTCCGTCATTAAAGAGATGTTCCGTCATCCACCAGGTCTTTCCATGGATGCGAGGGTAGAGACCGCAGATGTAATCGTGACGATTTTTGACGTATCCATTATCCAGGTCTGTAAAACCTTGATAAAGGTGTCCTGCAATAATATCGGTCTGTGCAAATGCTCCGGCATCATTGATGATCGGATCCGTGTATTCGGGTGGTGTACCACATGCTTCGGGAGACATCAGTCTGACTCCGGTTTCACGGATTTTGGCACCGTATTGCTTCACAAAATCTACCACTTCCTGAGGAGTCCAATAAGTAAAGTCCATATCCGGTTCATTCTGAACAGATATGGCATAAAGATCTACTCCATTCTGTTTCATGAAATTGATGTAACGGATAAGATGATCGGCGTATGCTCCATAGTTCTCTTTTTTGAGATGTTTTACTTCTTTGCCGTTCACCTTGATTTGCTCGGAGAGAGCATCAGTACAGTCCCACGGACATGCAAAAACTATTGCTCCATTGGCCTGTGCCGCTTTAGCCGCTTCTACATCAGCATTCCAATCAGATTCGTTGGGATAAACCATCAGGCGAAGGATGGAGTAGCCCAATCCTCCTTCACCATACATTTGGTCTAATTGTCGGGCAGAAATGAGGTTTCCGCCACACCAAATTTTAGGATTGTACATTCCACCGAATCCTGCTATCGGCTGATATTTTACTGTAGGGTCAATATTAAGTGTTACAGACTTGAACGCCGGTTCCTGTTCTATCAATAAATCGGTAGTCTGCTTGTTGGTTAGGTCAGTAATGTGAATAGTCTGTGTACGTTGTTTCATTGAAGCGTTAGCATTGCAAACCACTTGAATTTTTGTGTACTGCTTTTCTCCATCACTGCTTCCACCTGACATCGGAGTTATACTTTTTACAATATCTCCCTGTTCGAAGGTTATCTCCCAGGAGGTTTTTGCCCATTCTATAACGACCTCTGTCTGGTTTTCACCGGCACTCACTGTAATTGACTTTTTTAGGAAGAGCGCATATGCGCCCTTCCCGTTATCATCAGTCTCCGCATTATTATTATCAGAGCATGCCCAACATGACATTCCCATCAGAAAAATGCATAGATTTCTAATAAATAGTTTCATTATACTTCGGGTTATTTCAATCCTTCAACTATTCCTTCATACATTCCATTTCGATTGTATCCCGAAGTCCAAGGGCAAATCTTGTTACCGGTACTGGTTTCGGTCATACTTGAAATGGATATGCCATATTGCTTGTCCGATGCGATAGTTTTCCGATATTCTTTCATGATGAAAGCTATGTAGTTGGCTGCGGCACTCCGTTCATCGGCGGTCAGTTTACTGGTCTGGATGAATTTACCCTCTGTATCTTCCACCATCATGCTGAGGTCGGATACACGTATCAGTTTACCGGTCTGTGCCAGCTTGTCGAACAATTCGGAAATCATCTCTTCATTGGCTTTCTGAGAAGTGGCATCTTTGGAATAAACCGCATGAAGAAGGATGTTGTATCCGTCAATACGGGTTACATCATCTGCTTCCCAGGATTTTACCAATGCGATCAATTCATCGGCTTTCTGTCCCATCTCATCAGATTGATTGAAAGTATTGCTAACGAAGAGGTTGAGATCAATTTTTGCTGTGTCACGTGCTTGTTTTACGGCTGTACGTGCATATTCTACTTCGCCCAAATATTCACCCCAGTTGAAGGTGTTGGCATCCATGGTTTTGTCAAGTGGTTCGCCTACAATATTCCATACTTTTACAGATTCACCACCGGCATTTACTATACCACCGATCCATTTATTCATCTCTTCAGTGAAGATATTCTTTTTCTCTTCCGGAGTTTTCTCGATGATGGTATCATCAGCTTTCCAGTGGAGGTTGATATTATCGATGTAAGCATGCCACTCACCCGAGCCTGAACCTACGGCCAGCTCTATCTCGGTCAGATCTTTCATGGAATTGGGTATAGCGATTTTTCCCTTACCTGTTTCTTCACCTTCTTTCAGGAATGTGATATAAATCTTGTCTCGTCCCCATTTGTTAGCTTCACAACCGAAGTTGAACGGTCCTTGGCCGCAGTTGAATTCTTGTCCATTAATCACTACCCGCATGCCGTCGCCCCAGCCACCTTTACCATCTATCAGGTACATGTCGAGAGAAAGACCTATGTAGTCACCTAACGTTCTTCCGTTTTGCAATTTTACTGTGAATTTAGGATAAGATCTATTGCAAGGGGTAGCAGCTGTACCTACGTGTAATACTTTACCACTGCCTTCAGGATCATTTTCTACAACGGAAGAGTTTCCGTTAGTCATCGGATAAGACGTTCCAAGTTCATCTTTTTCAAAGTCAATTTTAGTAACACCTGTTCCGGGAAGCTCATAATTCATCACGATGTTATCGAGAAAATATTGTGCTCCTCCAGAAGCGGAACCAACGGCAAGCTCAAATTCAGTAAGTCCTTTCATTTCATCCGGCAATATGAAGCCTGGAGCTGTAGCGCTATTTAAGCTGATGACCGCTCCACGATTCCAAGTGTTGGGATTACAACCAAAAGTTTTAGCATTCATACCAACGTTGAACTCTTTTCCATTAATAAAGACTCTCATACCTGCTCCATATATACCGTCTTCGTTTACAATACGCATATCAATGGTCAGATTGACGTAATCGCCCAGTTTTCGACCTTCCGGTAACTTGACGTTGAACTTAGGATGTGAATAGGCAGCTTTGTTATCGTCGGTACCTACATGCAGTGCTTTACCACTCTTCCCATCCGGGTCGTTTTCTACCACAGCCTGACTTCCTCCGGTCATACCGTAAGCTTTGCCTAGTTCATCATTCTCGAAGTCACAAATCACAGTTTTACCTTTCTCGGGTACGAAGGGAATAATGATGGGCTGTATCAGTTCATTATAATAAGCGGTGCGTTGTCCCTGATTGGAACAGAGCGTACCACCATAAAGCGTTATGTCCGTTCCTTTGACAGCATCAGCTACTAATTGCATTCTGCCAAAATCGAAGGAACCATCCTCTTTCAATGAATTGACGGGAGTGATAGAACCGCCAATATCTATGCCATCAAAATTGCTAAGTATGGTGCTGTAAGCAATGTCTTTCTTTAAAAAGTCTGTTGAAGACAAGTTTGCCGTAAACTTGAACGGAGAACTGGCATCGCGGGTAATGTACGATTTCAGCAAATCAAAGCTGGCCAGGTATTCGCTATTGGCCACTTCTTCAGGCTTTTCTACCTGAAGGTTGCAGTCATACTTATCGGTGCATGCCATAACCGTTGCACACATCATGGCAATACCGATTATCTTATGATTAAAGTATTTCATGTTTTCTTTGTTTAAACGTTTATACCAGATAATACTATCTTATTTCTATCTCGAATGACTTGCCACCTTGTACGGCACGACTGCTTAACACCAACGTATCTTTGGTGGCGTACTGCATGTTTTTGGTTTTAAAGTCAATTGTATAGTCCAGATAGATAGCATTACGATCTTTACCGCCAAGGCTGTTCTTTTCGCCCTTCTTCACAAATTTACCGGTACCGGAAATGATAAGATCATCGGAAGTACTACCTACTGTGCAATTACCATCTTCGGTAAAAGTCAAGCTGAGGTTGTAATTGAAAAGATTACCTTGTGCATCCTTGGTTGATAAGGATAGAATATTGTCTTTCAGGCTTTCAGTTGTAATATTTACTTTCTCATCCTTCTCTACATATTGCTGATGGCGTACCAATTGCGAAGAAACGCCGTTTATCACAGCTTGATCCACTCCACGACGCAGGTACTCACCATGCCAGGGATTGACATACTTTACAGCATAAAGTACAAAATTCTTGGGTTGTACACTCCAGTCGCCACTATTTGTCAACATGGGGTTTGCTACGACTGCTTTACCCTGAAGGATGGAGTCTGCACCCTGTACGCCTGTCATCTTCAGAGGAATCACGTAATAATTATCAAGAGTCTTTTTATCGGCAAAGAATGCATCGGTAAACTGTACCTCCACACCACCTATAACTTCACCCTTGGGAATATTGATCTGGTTGGCGGCCAGGGTATAGTAGGAGGTGGGCATAGGGGTAACAGGAGTGTTACTTCCTTTGAAATAGAGGTTTTCGCAAAGCGATTCATCTACCTGAGTATCAATAATTACATTCTTGCGGTTGGTATAACCACCACCCCAAGCTGCTTTAATGGATACTTTGTGCTGATTATCCAAAGAGTTATCGAGGAATTCGTCTTCTCCCAATTCAATGGTACGCAAACCATATTGATTGGCAAAATATACAGTTTGATAATCGAAGTCGGAGAATTCATTGTCAGAGCTTTCGCACGCGGTGAAAGACAAGAGTAATGAAGTCAGTCCGATATATGCTAATTTCTTTTTCATATCATGCTATTTTATTAATAGTGTTCACAATTTTGTTTATTTCCATCCTTTATTCTGGATGAGGTTGCTGTACTTCAGTATCTCAGAGTTGGGGATAGGGCAACAGTACATATAATCTTCATACGAACGTTCTTCTACGGTTATCTTCTGATAGCTGTTACCATTCCAGCTAATGCCATATACCGGTTCGTTCAGGTCGGCTTTCCAGCGACGGAGATCCCAAAAACGGAATCCTTCGAAGCAGAGTTCCAATCGACGTTCGTTGCGGATCAGTTCGCGCATTTTGTCTTTGCTGGCAGCGCATGCTTCCAGATAGGCATCATTGGTACCACCTATGCCGGCACGTTTCCGGATGGCTTTGATTACATCGTAAGCGGAGTAATCTCTGCCGTTGGCGTTTTTCGGTCCCCAAGCTTCATTGGCTGCCTCAGCATAATTCAGGTACATTTCAGTATAACGGATACGGGGTGTGTAATGCGGCTGTTTGGAAATGGATGCCGGATTACAGTTCACATCCATGCGCAAGCGTTTTCTCATGTAATAGCCTGTTCGGGTCGAGCGGTTTTCGGTCACGTTAACACCGTCTTGATTTCCCTCATTGATGTTGATTGTTATACTCTTCTCACTGATTGTACTTCCATTGTAAAAGATGTATTTGCCCAAACGGGGATCGCGTCCAGCATAAGGATTGTTGGCATCGTATCCGCTGGCTGCGTCATTGATGGGGTATCCATTGGCCATAGGGAATATATCGACCAGATTTTGCGACGGATTCATATAACCATTACCGTACAAACTCGGTGGGAAATTTTGTGATTCCTGGTCGTTATCACCACTTCCTTTGTTTCCTCTCCATAAGATTTCATTTGGATTGGCACCATCCTTAATTGTATTTATAATAGTAGGTGAGTAATATTCCACTCCGTCGGATGCTAATCCTGATAGACCTCCTTTATAGTCTATTACAGCAGCTGCGGCATTAGCGGCATCCGCCCATGTGGCAGCGTTGGAAGCATCTTCAAAGAAGGGACGGGCAGCCAGTACGGCTGTGCGTGTACGGAAGGCACGGGCTATGATTCCGTTATACAACTGACGTGCTTTGGCACCCATAACGGTGTTGTATTTACCGACGTCTTGTGTGAGACTCTGGAAATCTGCAGGAACGCTTCCTGAAACATCTTCATACTCATAAGGAAGTCTTTTCTCTGCTTCGGAAAGATCATTGTAGATTTGTTCTACACAAGCCTGAAACGAAGCACGCGGTTGATTGAAATCCGACTCTATTGTCTGAGGTTCTGTAAATATGGGTACACCGAGCAGTTCGCCATTTGCACCAAAACCGGCATGGGCACGAAGCAGATAAAAATAGAACATCCCACGGAGTCCGTAAGCTTCACCAGTGAGGCGTTGCGCAAACAATTTGTTCAGTTCTTCATCATCCGACCATTTTACGCCTCCCACATGCTCCAGGAAGAGGTTGATGTATTGAATGGCACCGTAGGAATTGGTCCACTGATTTTGTGGATTATATGAACTTGTAGTCCAAGCACCGGTGGCCATTTGCAGATACACATTACTTGGCTGATTGGTTACGGCGTCATCCGTGCCATACTCGCTGTTATCGTAATAGCCCGGAATCAGACTGTATACATTGTGCAATATTCCCCGTGCGTATTCCGCATCGTTGTACATGTTTTCCACGCCTTGGAAGTTTTCGATGGCTGGTGAAAACAAATCATCACAACCGGTGAGCATCAGGGCACCTATTATAAAAGGTATAATTTTCTTTTTCATAATCTTCTTCTTTATTAATCAATAAAATCAGAATGCAGCCTTGAAACCTGCATAGAAGTTACGGCATTGAGGGGAACCGGTACTCAGCTCCATATGCTTCCGCTCTTTAGAGATGGTAAGCAGATTGCTACCTCCGCAATAAACACTTAAACCACGAACAAACGTTCCTTTGAAAGTATTTTCAGGGAAGTCATACGTCAACTGCGCTTGGTTCAGGCGGAAATAGTTACGCTTATACATCCAGAAAGTGGAATTGCGGTAGTTATTGTCACCATTGGTGGTGGTCAGACGTGGGTAGGTGGCCACATCCTTTGTATCTTCGGTCCAACGTCCCCATACCACTTCTGAGAATTTGCTCGTACCGCGGTTCCAGTAGTAGGAACTGCTTTTAAAGTCTACAGAACCGGTCTGACCTGATCCCATGGCAAATAGCGAGAAATTTTTCCACTTCACAGTTAAGTTCAATCCGAAGGAGAAAGGAGGAGCTGACCAACCGTTCTTTCCTAATTCAATCTGGTCCTTGCTGTCGATTACACCATCCTCGTTAATGTCTTTGTACTTCAGGTCACCGGGCTTTACAGTACCAAATGTTTGACGGGCATGATTGTCTATGTCAGTCTGATCCTGGAAGAAACCTTCGCATACATAACCGTAGGAAGCATCGAGTGCACGACCTTTGCGATACTGGTAATCTTCGTCGTAAAGTTCGTCACGTTTCAGAGCTTCAGAGGAGTACACCATACCATTGAAACCGAGTGTTACGTCAAAGTCGCCAAATTTCTTGTTGGCACTCAGCGCGAAGTCAAAACCACTGCGTCTGTCCTCGTTATAATTGATCCAGGGCATGAAAGTGGAATTGCTGCTTAAAGCAAAATAGGAAGGATAGATAGAAGATGAACCTTGGGTGAGCAAGCCTTTCGTATCTTGTCTGAAGTAATTCGCATTTATTTTCAGCAGACGGTTGAACAGTGTGGCATCAATGCCGGCACGGAACTCTTCACGTGTGATGAAACCCAGATTGGGGTTATCACCGCGTTTGGAAGCCGGAGTCCATCCGCCGGCTGTTCCATCATGCCATTGTACATAGAAGCCCTCGTTTGTTCTTTTGGAGAAAGTGCCTTTATACAGATAATAGTCGGTGATATCGAGATCCTGATGCAGGTTGGCATAAGAAGCTGTGATTTTCAGATCGTCTATAAACTTTACATTCTCCATGAACTTCTCTTTGCTGATCCTCCAGCCCAAAGTGACTGACGGAGAGAAAGCGTTACGCTTGCCTTCGGGTAATTTGGCCGAATGGATCACGGCACCACTGAAATCGGCATAATACTTATGATTGTAATTGTAGGATGCCCGTAAGCCTAAGTTCACATTACTGGTACGGTGATAATCACTGCTTTCATGATTTTCGTCAGCAGAATTCTGCGTTTGATAACCCCAACCTATGAATGTGGCTGCTACGTTGTGGTATTTTGCGAAAGTGCGGGCATAGTCGAACTGTGCACTGAACGTCATGGTCTGATCGTAAGTGGACTTGCCGACATATTCATTGGGATCTTTTTTGTCTTCATTGTGCTTCTTCAAGGCAATAATCATATCCTTGCCGTTCACCTGAGACCATGTAGGTTCATAAACGGCGTAGGTCTCGCTGAAAGCTTCCGAATAGTAAGAAGTATAGTCTACACTATAAGAAGTCTTAAACGTCAGACCTTTCAAGAATGAACCCAGATCAGCGGCAAGGCTGACATCGAACATAAACATACGTGCCTTTTCCTTAACATATCCGGCAGCCAGAAGATCAGCAAAAGGATTGGTCATGTCGGAAGAAGTTCCTCCAAGCAGATATTTGCCGTCAATCAGGTGATTACTGTTGGTAATATATTCCTGTATTTGAGCGACGCTGGTATCCATCATGTCGATGGGTAATAACGGGGCAAACCAGTTGGGACGCAAGGTGGATGCGGTTCCCCAAAAGTTTCCGCGACCTGCATACTGATTGGTAAAGACAACTGCCGCATTGGTAGTAGCCTTTAGCCATGAGGCAAGTGTCATGTCTACGTTACCGCGTACATTGAAACGCATATTGTAGGCATTCTTTGATTCACCATATTTCAGCAGGTCGTTACTATAATCCATACCGAAATTCAGGTAATAATGTGTGCGATCATTACCTCCATATACTTCACCTGTCACATCTGCATTATAATATGCCTTTTTCAGATAGTCCGAACTATAGAAATCAATATTCGGATAACGATAAGGATTGGTTCCCATGGCAGTGTTGTAGATATCTGATGCGCTGTATTTGGGGGATAACCCGTCATTACGGCAAGCTTCATTGTAAAGGGTCATGTAGCAGTCTGAATCCAAATATTTTGGATAAGATTTGGGAACATTTATGCCTGCATTGCCTCGTACGTCGATGCGCATCGGTTCATTTTTACCGCGTTTGGTAGTGATCAGGATAACACCCTTTGCCGCACGGCTACCATAAAGTACCACGGCAGCAGCATCTTTCATTACCGAAACACTCTCTATTTCCGAAGCGCGTACATTACTTGCACTGCGGGGCACTCCATCCACGAGGACAAGTGCTCCTTGCCCCCATACGTTGCCGGTGTATCCACCTATCAGACTTTCCAGTCCAACTAAGCTACTGGAACTATTTACTTTTTTGGTCAGTTCGGACGTGTTGACCGTAGAAATGGCATGCGTCAAGTCTTCCTGGGCAACCGTACCGAAAGCCACATTCACCAGGCTATCTTTGTTTTCTTCTTGCGCCTGGATACCTCCTGCATGAAACAGAGACATGGCGAAAACAGTACAGCCAATATATATAAACTTTCTATTCATTTTTTGCGTCATTATTAGTTAATACGTCAAGATTACCATCCGGGATTCTGATAGAACCCTTCATACATGCTAACATCCTTTTTAGGGAGCGGATACCAATAGTGTCTGTCGGTATATTTACGCTCAAGCAATACTACTTCACGCAAGTTCTTGATAGCATTTTCTTCCGGTTCGTCATAATTATAGTCACTAGGATCGGCACGGTCGAACTCAATCTTGGTCTTCAGTGTGTAAGGATATTGGGTGAGAAGCATCCAGCGGCGAAGATCGATAAAACGGAAACCTTCGAAGGACAGTTCCACGGCGCGTTCGCGGCGTAATTCGCTCAGGAAGTCAGCAGTACTACCCAGAAACTTGTCGAGTACGGGAGCTACCCCGGCACGTTCGCGGATCTTGTTCAATGCCTCTTCGGCTGTAAGTGAGTAGGTAGCAGCTTTACCCTTCGGACCGTTGTAGCCTACAGCCGTAGCTTCAGCATACATTAGATATACATCTGCCAGGCGCATAAGGCTGAGGATCATGATATTATTTTCTTTATAACCGTCAACCGTATTCATTAATTGCGGACAGAGTTTGCTGTTCATATAGGCTGTGAAGCAACCTTTCTTTTCATTTGCTTCTTCACTCTCTCTACCTCCGGTGAAAAGTTCTGCCGTTCCACCTGCACCACCGGTACTTTTCCACTTCACACCATCGAACATGATGGTTTTATAGAAGCGTGGGTCGCGGTTTTTCCAGGGATGTGTGGGATCATAGCCTGATTCGGCATCTGCCTTTGTCATGTCATTAATAGGGTAACCGTTCTGCATGCCATAGTAGTTTACGTAGTTGGCGGTAGGATAGCATTTAATACCGGAAGACTCAATGGATTGAGGTCGGAAGTCGTTAACCATATTCCAGCGCCAGCGTCCACTATAATCCTTGATATTCTCCATAAAGATGGACTCTTTTACTCCGTTCAGCTTGCCGCTTGAGTTATGCAACAGGAAGATGTCGTTATATTCGGAGAAGTCAGCCAGTTCATAACGGTTGGTCGATTCGGTGAGGGCAAGGGCTTGTCCGAGAGCATCGGCACCTCGTTTGCACAACTCTGCATTGTATTCCTTTGCACCTCCGGAAGCCCAGTTCATCAACGGACTGCCTGCCCAAAGCAAGGTCTTGCCCTTATAAGCTAAAGCCATGATACGGTTGATACGCATATTGTTTTTGCCTAAGGTCACTTTACCGGCGGTGGTTGCATCCCAATCAACAGGAAGTAGACTGGCTGCATGTTCAAAGTCGGCTACGCATTTTTCCGCACATTCTTGCCATGTAAGACGGGCTAACGTGGGAGTTACATCCGAAGACAACACTGTATCAATATACGGCATGCCGCCCCACCATTCCATTAACATAAAGTGGTACCATGCGCGGAAGAAGTAAAGTTGTCCTTCTATGAGATTGCGTTCTTCCTCGGTGGCGCTTATCAGATTACTGAGGTTGGCGATACCGATATTGGCTTTACGGATGGCATACCAAGAGTTGGCCCATAAATGACCTTTATCAGTTCGGTTGTTTGAACCTGCCGAGCCTTGATTGTTCGGGTAACCATAGTAAACAGTAGTCCAGGCCCAGAAGTCTCCGTTGTCCACACTACGGGCTTGCATACGCATTTCCTGTGGTTCCCAGTATTCATCTTCACCATAGTTGAAGCAAGTATGTCCGGCATCTTTGTTGTTTGAAACTACCGGGATACAATTATAGAGTTCTTCAGTGAAACCCTGAAAGTTCATAAAATTCTTGTAAGGGTCATTATCCTGGTAGTCACTTTCCGGAGCTTTATTCAGATAGTCTGTACATGAGGTCATCCCCATTATGCCAGCCATTGCAATAGCCGACATCATAAATAGTTTATTTATATATTTATTCATAATTATCTCTTCGTTATTATAAGGTTATGTCGATACCAAAATTGAAGCGGCGTACCGTAGGGTAGGCACCGTCCGAAGAGCCTGTACCGTAGTTGGCTTCACGGTCATCCGGCATGTCGGTCCACATGTAGAGATTATCGCCGTTCAAGTAGAGACGGCAGGAATTGATGCCCATTTTCTTCAGCCAATTGTTTTTGAATGTATAGGATAATTCAACATTCTTCAGACGAAGGTAAGCACCATCATACCAGTAACGTGTTCCGGTAGCAGCTGCGTCTACAGTAGTTCCCCAGCGTGGAGTGGGTAGGGTGGCATTACCTCCCGGTGTCCAGTATGAACCTTCTGCATAAGCTACGTGGGCTGTAGAACGGAATGTCGGGAAATTGACTTCACGGGTTACATTGGTTACGCCATAGAATTGGGCAAAGCAACTGAAGCCTTTCCACTCAAAACCGAGAGAGGCATTATAGGTGTTCTGCGGTGTACTGGCATACTGATAAGGAGCACGGTCGTCGTTGTCAACTATACCGTCACCGTTGAAGTCTATAATATTGTAGTCGCCCGGTAACTTCATGTCATTTCCAGTTGTCCAATTACTACTACCTATCACATCGTCCCAGGTAGCCAGATTCCCATGGTCGATATATGAATATACTTGGTTAATTGTATGTCCGGCTCCCTTCTGATAAGCAGGTAGCAAAGGAGCGTCATCTCTGAACTTGATTTCATTGATGGCGTGAGTCATACTGGTGTTCAGCCAGGCGCGTAGACCATTGTTGAATACATGGTTCAAACGTAATTCCAGTTCATAACCGTGGCTGTTGACTTTACCTAAATTGGTTCGGGGAGCCGTTGTTCCAAAATAAGACGGAATGGCACGGCTGTCACCGCTAATTATAATGTCCGTACGGGTATCGTTGAATACATCTACTGAACCTGCTATCAGTCCATTAAAGAAAGCATAATCTAAACCAATGTTGCGCTTTTCTACAGTTTCCCAAGAGACATCCGGGTTACCCAGAGAAGAGATTTTCCAGTGGGTATAAGGAGAGTTGTCCGGATTGATGCTACCCATGACAGTGTTGCCACCATAACTCAACTGATCTTTGTATAAGAAACGACCTGCTGTAAATCTCTGCCACGGAGCGACCACGGCATCATCACCTACTCGTCCCCAGGAAGCGCGAAGCTTTAACATATCGACGAACTTCAGTTTTTTCATGAAACTCTCTTCACTGATCATCCAACCCAGTGAGAGGGAGGGGAAGAAGGCGAAGCGATAATCAGGACCGAACTTTTCGGAACCATTATAAGCACCATTGGCCTCGAAGAAATAGCGCATGGCGTAGTTATAGGTAAAACGGAATACCCAGTCTTCCCGATAAATGGGGAACACACTTCCCTGTGCCTCTTTTAGTCGGCTGAAAAGGCCAAGGCCGGTCACTTCATGTTTGCCGAAGGTACGGGCATAGTCGAACTGCATAGAGTAGTATAGTTTGCGATAAGTGGCTCCAATGTTTGCACTACCGGATTGTTGTAACCAATAGATAGGATTAGTGACTTTGTCGAGTCCGGTTCCTGTATCAGGGTCAAACTTATAAGAGATATTACCTGTATCCGGATCCACCCAGATGCGTTGTGCATCGTTGTACTGGTCACTGAGGCCACGCTTGTTCTCCGCAAAAGTATAGTCCATAGAGAAGTTCGCCTTGAATCTCAGTCCTTTGGTCAACATAGCCAAGTCCTGCTCCAAAATGAAGTCAGTAGTCATTTTGGTGGTGGTGCGTTTCTCTTTACCGCCTACAGCCAGGAAATAGGCTGAGTTGGGTACATCGGCATCACGCGGCGCATACCATCCCCACATACCATTGGAGTAGATGGGACGCATGGCGTCGGGAGCGGATTTATAAGCTGAGTTCCAGAAACCGGTGTCATTGTCGCTCATATCCCAAGGCAGCTGACGTTGTGCATTCGAACCAAACAGGTTGGTAGAGAATTTGGTCGTTTTTGTCAAATGGAAGTCCAGGTTACTGCGTACGTTGATGCGGTTATAGCCAAAGCCGGAGTTGTAACCACGTCCGTTTTCAAAGCTCTTGAACAAGTCACCTTCGTTTACGAAATCTACAGCTGCGAAGTAATTTACAACTTTAGTACCACCTGATACGTTGACGCTGGTATTATAGGACATAGCGACTTTCTTGAAAAGTTCATCCTCCCAATCCACATTAGGATAGCGGTCCCACTCTTCGGCATTGGCCGGATGACGATACTTATCGATGATGGCTGCCGGTGTGTAGTTTGCCCATCCGGCAGGATTGAGACAAGCTTCGCGCTCAATGGAGTTATTCATCAAGTAGAATGTGTCATAAGCATCATACTTTTCAGGGAGTTTTGATACTACTTTAGCTGTCATATTGGCCTTGATCTGTACGTTGGCTTTTCCTTCCTTACCGCGTTTGGTAGTAATAAGGATTACTCCGTTGGCACCTTTCACACCATATACAGCAGTAGCGGATGCATCTTTCAATACAGAGATGTTCTCTACCGAGGAAATGTCTACTGAACTCATTTCACGTTCGATGCCGTCTACCAGTACCAAGGGTTCGCTATTATTCCACGAGCTCTGTGTGCGGATAATAATCTTCGGATCTTCGGCACCGGGCATACCGGTAGAACTGGAAGTAATGACTCCCGGAAGGTTACCCGTTAAGGCAGCTCCTAAATTGCTTACCCCAGACCGCTCCAGTGTTTTTCCGGAAGTCTGTGTAATGGCTCCTACCACCGACGCTTTCTTTTGCTGTCCGTAACCTACTACTACAACTTCGTCCAGTAGCTGTGTATCATCTTTCAGAACTACTTTGATTGTCCCTTTTGAAGAAGCCTTCACTTCCTGAGGCTCCATACCTACAAACGAAACGACAAGAACTGACTTTTCATTGGGCACGGTCAATACAAAATTACCGTCTATATCTGAGATCGTACCTATTGAATTATTTCCTTTTACAACTACCGAGGCTCCAATTATAGTCTCGCCATTGTCGTCCACGACTGTTCCTTTCACTGTTATTCCTTGTTGTGCCGAAGCTGTCAGGCAGCTAAAAAGCATCAAAAGAAACAAGTAAGGAATCCTTTGAATTTTCTTTTTTACATTTTTCATTACCATTAGTTTAAGATAGTTAATAACTATGTTTTCTCTGATGTCATAAAGCCAGGATTAACTGTTGTCATACATGCTTTCCATAATTCTTTTAGTTTTAAGATTAATAAATAATGATAAAGAACCTTTTTGTTCCCGAAGCAAAAGTAGGAAGTATAATAATAGTAATAAATATGTTGCTATTGCAGAAAGATTAACTGATGTTGCATTCTATATTAGGGGTGTATCATAGACTTTAATTGATGTAACACAGCCTTATTCTTTTAACTCGTAATATGCTCGAAAGTATCTGTAACAGTGATCTTTGGCAGGCTTCTGGAAGCCGTGTACCTTTGTTTCATAGTATTATTAATCTAATTTATTTCTACATGATGAGAATATCATTAAAAACACGGATTGTCTGCCTGCAACTTTGTCTCATTCTGGCTTCGACACTGCAAGCGGCGGATAAGTTTGTCTCTTTCATTCGGGAAGAAGGTACGTTGGAGCTTGTAACATCCCAACAAAGGAGTTTCAGTATTTTATGTGCTGATGAGGAACATAAAGGAGTATTAACGGCTGTACATAATTTACAGGAGGATTTTTATAAAGTGGCCGATATACGTCCTGCATTAGTGGCCGATGCAAAACAGAAGGGAAGTGCGGATGGGCAAAATGTACGTATTCTTATTGGTTCTTTTGATGAGTCTCCATTCATAAAGCAATTGGTGAAATCGAAGAAACTGGATGCCCGCGAGTTAAAAGGCAAGAATGAGAAGTTTATAATCACCACAGTAAAAGATCCGGTGGAAGGAATACCGGGTGAAGTGTTGTTAATTGCTGGTAGTGATAAGCGTGGAACTATCTATGGAGTTTATGAGTTATCCCGTCAGATAGGGGTATCTCCCTGGTATTGGTGGGCGGATGTTCCGGCGGAACGGCATGAGGAACTCTATATAAAAAAAGGTGTATATACCGACGGAGAACCGGCAGTGAAGTATCGCGGTATTTTTATTAATGATGAATGGCCTTGCATGGGAGGTTGGACCACGGAACGTTATGGTGGCTTCAATAGTAAAATGTACGTGCATGTGTATGAATTGTTGCTTCGCCTGAAAGCCAACTTCCTATGGCCTGCTATGTGGAGTGCGGCTTTCTATGCGGATGATCCCATGAACAGTCCATTGGCTGATGAGATGGGGATCATAATCGGTACTTCCCACCATGAGCCTATGGCGCGTAACCATCAGGAGTATGCTCGCAATCGTAAAGTGTATGGAGCCTGGAACTATCAGACAAACAAAGATGGTATCGACCGCTTTTTCCGTGAAGGTATAGAGCGCATGCGGGGTAAAGAAGAAGTGGTGACCATTGCGATGCGTGGTGACGGTGATGCGCCGATGGGACCTGATACGGATACAAAACTGTTGGAAAATATAGTGAAAGAACAGCGTCGTATCATAGCCGAGGTTACGGGAAAATCTGCTTCTAAGACTCCACAATTATGGGCGCTTTATAGTGAGGTACTGGAATATTACGATCAAGGTATGCAGATACCGGATGATGTAATGATTCTGTTATGTGATGACAATTGGGGAGATGTTCGCCGTCTGCCCGAACCGGGTGTTAAACGTCATCCCGGTGGTTATGGCATGTACTATCATGTGGATTTGCATGGTGCTCCGCGTGCTTATCAGTGGTTGAATATGACTCAAATCCAGCATATGTGGGAACAGCTTTATCTGACGTATGCTTATGGTGTGGATAAGATGTGGATATTGAATGTAGGTGATTTGAAACCGAATGAGTTTCCTACGGATTTCTTCTTGAAAATGGCATGGAATCCTGATGCTTTTAATGCGGGTAATCTGATGGATTATACAAGAGAATTTTGCCGCCAGCAATTTGGTAATGAATATGCTGACGAAGCTGCACGAATTTTAAATCTTTATTGTAAGTATTGCGCTCGTGTGACGGCAGAGATGTTAGATCACAAAACCTATAATTTGCAAAGTGGTGAATTTAAAGCTGTGGCCGATGAGTTTCTGGCATTGGAAGCACATGCTGTCCGTCAGTTTGCTTTGCTACCGGAGAATAGGCGCGATGCTTATAAGGAGCTGATATTATTCCCTGTGCAAGCTATGGCCAATCTTTATGAAATGTACTGTGCTACCGCCGTGAACCGGCAGTTGGCTGCTGAAAATGATGTACGTGCCAATGCCTGGGCGGATCGCGTAGAGTATTGCTTCCGGAGAGATGCGGAACTATGCGCCGATTATAATAATAATATTGCCGGTGGCAAATGGAAACACATGATGGATCAGACCCATATAGGCTATACTTCATGGGATGAACCGAAAGGAGGAAATATAATGCCGAAAGTAACCCGTGTGGATGCTTCCCGGAACGGAAATATGGTAATGGGTGGTTATGAATACGAAGAGAGCAGTGGGGTAGTGGTAATGGAAGCAGAACGTTTTGCTACATCCGTGCAGGAACCCGGTACACAATGGACTGTTATACCGGACTTGGGACGTACACTCTCCGGACTTTCTTTGATGCCATATACCAAGCCGGTATCCGGTGCTTCGTTGATCTATCAAATGCGATTAAAGTCTGACTTGTCCGGTGTGCGTGTACGCCTGATATTGGATAGTACTTTGCCTTTTATTAAAGGAGGGCATAGTTATGCCATTCGTTTAGATGACGGTGAGGAACAAATCGTGAATTACAATTCAGACCTGACTTGGGCCAACTGTTATTCAAAAATGTATCCTGCGGGGGCGGCACGGGTAATAGAGTCAAAAGTAACTTTTCCTGATGTCACTCTGGAGGCCGGGGTACATACTCTGACTATTCGCCCTCTCAGTCCGGCGATAGTATTGCATAAGATCATAGTAGATTGCGGAGGCGATATGCTTGGCAGGCTTAACCTAACGGAAAGCCCTCGGACAAGAACTTTAAAATAGCTATGTAAAAGATGGCATCTTTCACATCAAAAGATGCCATCTTTCGTTTTATCTTGCCCTATATGGCGTTCCATATACTCTGATGGTGATATGCCATACATTTCGCGGAATGCCGTGGCGAAGTAAGTGGGATGCGTAAAACCGGTTAATGTGGCTACTTCTGTTATGCTATGCCGCTTGTCGGCCAGCAGGGTAGCTGCCTGCTTCAGACGTAAGTTACGAATGAGTTGTTGTGTAGTCTGATTCGTGAGTTCTTTGAGCTTGCGATGCAGATGTACACGGCTGATACCTACTTCCGTACTGATCATTTCGACAGTTAATGCCGGATTGCCTAAATTCTCATTGATAACGCGCATGACACGTTCCATAAGCCGGTCATCGGGAGATTTTACTTCTGGGATTGAGATTTGTTCCTCCTGATTCTGACGGCCACTGAAAGCATTACGCAATTGTTCCCGGCGGCGGATGAGGTTTAAGACAGTTTTTCTCAGCAACTCAATGCTGAATGGTTTCATCAGATAAGCATCGGCACCGGTATCCAACCCTTCCAGATTGTCCTCCTCGCTGGTACGGGCGGTAAGCAGGATGATGGGTAGATAGTTGATGTTCACATTCTGTCGTATCTTGCGGCAGAGTGTCAAGCCATCCATTTCAGGCATCATCACATCGCTGATTATCAGATCGGGCGTATGGGATAATATCGATGCTAAAGCTTCTTTTCCGTTACTGCATTCGGTCATGTAAAAGTCATTGCTCAGTTCGCGGCAAATGTAGTGGCGAATCTCTTCATCGTCTTCTACCACAAGCACATGGCGACGACTGCGGGCACGGACTTTACCGCTGGCTTCTTCATCGTCATCATAAGGCAGCGGGGGGGCTATGGTAGCCGGTTCTGCCGCCGGGATGTTTATTAGGGTGTCGGCGGTTGTTGCTTCTTCTATTTCTTCCTTTTTCAAATGCCCGTTTCCCAGCGGTAGCCGTATGATAAACCGGGAGCCCGGTCTGCCTTCGCCATTGTCCTCTACGTGAATATTTCCGTAATGCAGCTCCACTAAAGAGCGCGTGAGGTGAAGCCCGATACCTGTTCCTATATTTGAGTTGTTCTGACTGTTGCGTATCTGGTAGAATCGCTCGAATATATGTTCCCGTTCAGTGGAAGCAATGCCGATACCACTGTCCGCAACTGTAAGTTCAACATATCGGCGCAGGGGTGCATTTTGGGGAAGGTGGGTATCCTCACCTGTGCTGAGGCTGATTTCCACTTGTCCGTTTTCAGGTGTGAACTTACAAGCATTCGACAGTAGGTTCAGGATGATCTTGTCAAAGTTCTTAGGATCTATCCACATTTCTATTTCAGGAGCAGAGGTGTGGAATTTTAAGTCGAGTTTCTTTACCCTTGTCTGTTGTTCGAAGGTTTCTAACAGGTCACGGGTGAAACTAACTATTTCAGCCTTTTTAAACATGAGGGACATTTGTCCTTTGTCTATTTTTCGGATATCCATTAATTGGTTTACCAATTGCAGGATGCGCTCGGCATTCCGTTGTATAGTACTGTAGAGCTTTCTACATTCTGCATCCTTATCTTTTGCCATCAGTTGTTGCAAGGGACTGATGATAAGCGACATCGGAGTTCGTATTTCGTGAGAGATATTAATGAAGAACTGTAACTTTGCTTCGTTAATTTGCTCGGCATGGATGTGTTGCAACATCTTTTGATGCATACGGTAACGATGATGCACTTGCATCACAATGAATCCAATGATTGATAATATCAATAGGACGTATATTAATTTAGCCCAACCCGATGCCCACCATGCCGGATCTATCTGGATGATGATTTCTTTCTCTTCCGAGTAGGCTGTATAGTCTTTGGCTTTCATCCTGAAGTGATAAGTACCCGGTGCCAGATCACTGAAAGAAACTCTGTTGACGCCCGGAGCTAATGCCATCCAGGTTGCTCCATTCATGGAATAAAGATAGGTGATCCGTTCCGGATTATAGAATTCCATGGCTGAGAATTCGATGCTGAACGAGTTGTCTCTATGACATAAACGGAACCGGCTGGCTTCCTGTACTGCTGTTTCTATAACTTCGTGGTTACCGGAACGTGTACCTTTCTTTACAGCTTTATTATGGATGTAGAAGTCGGCAATTCTAACCTCGGGCTTTTTGACTTCTGTAGTGATTTCTGCTGGTCGGAAAAAGGTGATACCATTGATACCTCCAAAGATGAGATATCCATCTTTATCTGTACAGGCTGCATTTTTGCTGAATTCATTTCCTTGTAACCCATTGCCTGCATAGTAGTTGATAAAGGTACCTGTTTCCGGGTCCATGTTTGTGATACCGTAATTGGTACTTATCCATAATCCATGTTGTTTGTCGCCTTGAATGGCACAAATGGTATTATTGGGCAATCCATCGTGTGTAGTATAAGTTTTAGAGCTTCCATTTTTTCCGTCTATATGAATGAGTCCTTTGGTGGTACCTGCCCAGATGTCACCTTGTTCATCCTCGAAGAGGGTCAGTATGATACTGCCGCTGAATATCCTGTTTTTCCCATAGGTTGAGGCGAAGTTCATTGTGGGTATATCCAGACATCCTAAGCCATCGTAGGTGCCGATATATAATTTATTGTTGCTGGTGTACAGCAATGAGGCTACCCAACGGTTGTGGAGTACATTGTAATTCTCCTGATATTCTTTTCCGCTTTCAAAAGTATCGCATCTGTTGACTTTCCCGGTTTTTAGATCGATGTAAAACACGCCTCCGCCCATAACGGCTACCCATAATCGTTCACCGTTCTTGTCTGAAGTCAGATACGATATGTTTTTTACTTCATTCTGATAATGGTCCTGTAATTTATAGTATCGGCACAGGCCGGTCTTGGGGTTCATCTCTGCCAGCCCTTCCAAAGGTGAGGCCAGCCACAATCTGCCGTCTGCTGTCTGGTGGATATGGTTGATTGTGGACGGCACGGAATTAGATGTTTCTTTGTGCTCAAAGTGCAGGGAAGGCTTATTCTTTCCTTTTATACCATATATACCGTCATTGGCTGTTCCGAGCCATAAGGTTCCTTCATTGTCTTTACATACTGCTTTTATACTGTTAGAACCTATTTTATTGGTTGTTACAGACTTGTAACCCATGTACTTGAATTGGTTTGTTGTAGCCGGAAGAAGCATGACTCCTTTGCCGTTGATACCCAGCCATAAGTTGCCTGCCCGATCCTTTGTGATGGCATGTACATCGGCTTTGCTGAAATCGAAAGTACTGAAACTGAACTCGCTTTCCTTTATCTTCTGTGTATGTATGTCATATACTTTTATGCCGTACCCTATGGTTCCGATATAGATTTTTCCTTGTCCGGCAGCATATATTGTATTGATAGGCAGGCTAGGAAGTGTCGGACAGGAGATAGGGATAAAAGTATCTTTCTGCTGGTCGTAGACAAATATTCCTTTGTTTATGTTACTGGCATAGATATTCCCTTTTTCATCCAGGCAAATAGAAGTTACTATATTCCAGGCATTCTCTTTCCCGATGAAATAGTGATATATTTGACCTGACGTGTCAATGCGGTATAACCCCTTTCCTTCTGTAGAAACCCATAGATTTTCGTTTTGGTCTTCGAATAGATAGGTGATGAAAAAACTGGGAACCGGCAGTTGCGCCTCTTTGATAAGAGGTTCTGTTCCTCCTAATGTTAGTGAATAAACGGCATGCCCGGACGTTCCTATTAATAACTCTCCATTCTTACGCTCCAGGATCGTACTGATATGTGCGCTCATGTTTATTCCAGTTTCGTACAGGATGGGGATTTCTTTAAAGAGGTCTGTTGACGGGTCGTAAAGTTGTAACCCGCGTTGAGTACCTATCAGGAAGTTCCCTTTGCTGTCTTCGAAGAGTATCCTTACATTGTTATCTACCAATGAACTGTCGTTTCCTTCTTTGTGTTTGTACACACTGAACTTGGCGCCGTCGTAACGATTAAGTCCGTCTTCGGTGGCTATCCAGATAACTCCGTCTTTGGCTTGATAGATCTGATTGATATTGCTGTTTGATAATTCACGGTCTACTGTAAATAGTTTCTCTGATTGACTGTATCCGTAGGTTGCAAAGAAAAGGAATAAGATGGATAATAGCGTTTTCATAATTACGTTGGGGTTAGCAATTGTGATACAAAAGTAATTGAAAACAGATATTCTCGCAAACATAATATGGAGGAAAACCCCTTTATAAAAGGGGAATGTAACGTATAGCAAATGATGTGTTACATTTCGTGGGATAACTTGAGAGGGGATGAATCGTATTATAGAAAAAGAGGTTACCGGAATGGTCACCTCTTTCCCTAAAAATACAATACTAAAAAGGATTATTTCTTGAAGTAACGGTTGTACAGACCTTCAAAGCCTTTACCGTGACGAGCTTCATCTTTTGCCATTTCATGAACAGTGTCATGGATAGCATCCAGATTCAGAGCTTTTGCACGAGTGGCAATACGTTTCTTGTCTTCGCAAGCGCCTGACTCAGCGTTCATTCTCTTTTCGAGGTTAGTTTTGGTATCCCATACACAGTCACCCAACAGTTCAGCGAACTTAGAAGCGTGTTCTGCTTCTTCCCAAGCATAACGCTTGAAAGCTTCAGCTACTTCGGGATAACCTTCACGGTCAGCCTGACGGCTCATAGCCAAATACATACCTACTTCTGTACATTCACCCATGAAGTGGTTGTTCAGGTCTTTAATCATTTCATCATCACAACCTTTAGCTACACCGATCACGTGTTCGTCAGCAAAAGACAGAGGACCGCCTTCTGTGGTTTCTACAACTTCTACGAACTTGCTGGCAGGAGCTTTACACAACGGGCATTTCTCAGGAGCGGCATCACCTTCATATACGTAACCGCATACAGTACATCTAAATTTTTTCATTTTCTTTTTGATTTAATTGAATTAGTTATTCGTTCGTTTTATAAAAAACGTTAGTCTTCTTTACATTGTTTACAGATTCCTTTGTAATAATAATGGATTTCCTGCACTTCGTGTCCATCCATATCCGTATCTACCACTTTTTTTATTGCGTCGTCACACGGCAAGTCATAGATTCTTCCGCAACGCTTGCACAAGAAATGTGAATGTGGAGTGGTGTCGGCATCATAGCATGTGTTACGCTCATCGATGGTAAGCGTTTGTGCGGCTCCTTGTTCGCTCAAAATCTTCAGCGTGTTGTAGACTGTAGTTTTTGAGAGTGTCGGTATAGTAGGAGATAATGCCGTATAAATCTCATCTACCGTCGGATGTGTGCGGTGCTCCATAAGATATTTCATGATAGCAATACGCTGTACCGAGGGTTTAATGTTATGTCCTTGCAATCGTTCTACTACTACTTCCATATTCGTTTAATTCAAACTTGTAATAATTACATTTTTATTTCGCTTGCAAAGATAAAGACTTATTCGATTTTACCAAAAGATTTCCATTCTTTTTTCCTCCTTTTTGTTAAACAGTGTGAATTGGCTGGTAAGGTATTTCTATCCAGAACTCGGAACCTTTACCTATTTCGGAAGAAACTCCGACGGTGGCATGCATCTTTTCAGCAATCATTTGGCAAATGGATAAGCCAAGGCCGGTACCTTGTTTGAAGTTATCCAGCTTTACAAAACGTTGGAAAATAGCTTTCTGCTTTTCAGGAGAAATTCCGCAACCGGTGTCCCGCACATAGAATCGCATGTTTCCGTCTTTGGGTGGATAGTAGCCGACAGTGATACTTCCCTCTGTGGTGTACTTAATGGCATTGGAGAGATAATTGCCAAGTACTTGACTCAGACGATTCTTTTCTGTATAGACATGGCATTTCTTCATGCCAAACTCTGCAATACATTCCACATTTGCAGGCATCCTAAAATGGAAAGCATCTTCAAGTTTACGAATACAGCCGTTGATGTCTACTTCGGTATAACAGAAGTCCAGCAAACCGGCTTCTATCCTGGACAGGTCGAGTATATCGTTAATGAGTTGTAGCAACAGGCAGTTGTTGTCTTCAATAATCCGGATATATTCATGGCTTTCAGGGGTATCAGCCGTTTCGGCAAGAATACTGGAAAAGCCCACGATAGCATTGAGCGGAGTGCGTATCTCATGACTCATATTAGCAAGAAAAGCTGATTTGAGACGGTCGGATTCTTCGGCACGTTCCTTTGCAAGAATCAGCTCCTTTTTATGCTTTTGGGAATGAATATAATAGAAGATATATAGGGTGAAGAATAAAGCGATAAATAGGATTGTCATCCAGATGTAAGTCTTATACTGCTGATAGAAAGTAGGAGGCTGGAAGAAGTAAATAGCGTCTTTCGGATATAAATTTTCTGGTATCTTGCACCATTTCAAGTCGGCAAAGTTCAGATAGGTATGTGCAACTCCGCCATTCTGGTAAGGAATGGAAGAGGCTGTTTCTCCCGATAGGATGCGACTGATTGTGGACATTACCGTATCCGTGAAGTCACGGATAGAGATATAATGTCCGCCAGCATAGAGATTTTCTTGCAGGTTTAAGTCAGCTAATGTAAATATGGGAACTTCCAGGAAGCTGGGGAGTATCTTTTTGAGGTGGTCCGACAGATAGTAATTCTTGTTATTTCCATATTGCCGGAGCCATGCGTAATAGATGACGCCGGTGGTTTGCTTGTAACTGGTAAGTGTATCCAGTAATTCTTCTGTACTTATTTGCTCTGAAGATAAAAGTTCCAGTTTTAGATCAGGAAAATCTTTTTGCATCACCGCACTCACGGCTTGGCGGGTAACTGTGCTGATATAACGGTTGTCGGAAATAAAAGCAATCCGGTTGACTTCCGGCTGAAGCTGTTTGATGAGTGTCAGAGTTTCCTTGATGTAATAAGGTTGTTTCAGTACGGTAATATTGTAGTTTTTGTTAAATTCTTCGATAGGGATACTGTTTGCTTCTGTCAAAGGAGTTTTTGCCAATAATGTTTGCAGAGTAGAGGGAACCCGTCCGCGTGAATAGCAAAGTATGACAGGGATATTTTTCCAGGGGCCGTCGAAAATGGGCGCACTGACCAACCAGCCCGGATCTCCTACGATTATGACAACTTTAGGTGGTGTAGGAAATGTTTGCAGAAGATTATCTTGGGCTTGTTTGACTTCTTCTTCATTGGTAAGCACCGGGACTGCCAGGAAGTATTCATGTAATTCGATATTTCCTTCATAAGGGAAGCGCTTTTGAAGTTCGTTCCGGAAACCGTGAATCCATGCTTCTTCTGCATTGACAGAACTGAGGAATAATATATACTCTTTTTCTTTAGCGGAAACTGACAGGCACCCGATTAGGAGTATCAGGGAAAGTAACCATTTATGGACTGTATTAGGAGCTCTCATGAGTTTTGTATGGCGTGCTTTAAAAATGTTGCTAAAAGTACAAATAATCTTGGATATCTGAGGTGAATGAAGTGATTATTTTGTGTTTATGGATAAATAACCGTATTTTTGCCGCCATATTTTTAAATGACATCCTTATGAATTACGGATATGTAAAGGTAGCGGCGGCTGTGCCCCGTGTGAAGGTAGCGGACTGTAAGTTCAATGCCAGGGAAATTGAAAAGGAAATAATCATAGCCGAGGGGAAAGGTGTGCAGATCATTGCTTTTCCGGAGTTGTGTGTGACGGGATATACATGCGGTGATTTGTTTGCCCAGCAATTATTGCTTGAAGAAGCGGAAATGGGATTGATACAGATTGTAAGTAATACAAGGCAGTTGGATATCATAGCCATACTTGGCATGCCGATAGCGATGAACGGAGTATTGCTGAATGCCGCAGTCGTAATTCAAAAAGGAAAGGTGTTGGGAGTAGTGCCCAAGACTTACCTCCCCAACTACAAGGAATTTTATGAGAAACGCTGGTTTACATCCGCTGTGGATGTAAGTGAAAGGAGCGTGCGCCTTTGCGGGCAGGTGGTTCCAATGGGAACTGACTTATTGTTCGAAACTGCGGATACGACGTTCGGCATTGAAATTTGTGAGGATTTATGGGCACCTATTCCGCCCAGTTCTTCACTGGCATTGCAAGGTGCGGAAATTCTGTTTAATCTGTCGGCGGATAATGAAGGGATTGGTAAGCACAACTATTTGTGTTCTTTGATCAGCCAGCAGTCGGCTCGTTGCATTGCCGGTTATGTTTTCTGTTCGTGTGGGTTCGGTGAGTCTACTACGGATGTGGTGTTTGCAGGGAACGGACTGATTTTCGAAAATGGCAGCCTGATAGCTCGCAGCAAGCGTTTCTCTTTCGAGGGACAGGTGATTATCAGTGAAATAGATGTGGAACATTTGCGCACGGAACGTCGAGTTAATACAACTTTTTCCGCTTGTCGGGCGCATTGCGCACCGGGAGAGGCGGTACGTGTTTCTACAGAATATGTAAATAGCAAAGAACTGAACCTGACGCGTTGTTTTGACCCTCATCCTTTTGTGCCGCAAGGAGTTGAGTTGAACGAGCGTTGCGAGGAAATATTCTCCATACAAGTTTCCGGTTTGGCTCAGCGTCTGGTACACACTGCTGCCAAGAGTGCGGTAGTCGGCATTTCCGGTGGGTTGGATTCTACATTGGCATTACTGGTGTGTGTCAAAACCTTCGATAAATTGGGATGGTCTCGTAAAGATATTATCGGTGTAACAATGCCGGGGTTTGGAACAACAGACCGCACGTATACGAATGCTCTGGATTTGATGAATTCTTTAGGAATCACCGTTCGTGAGGTCAGTATCAAGGAAGCTTGTATTCAGCATTTCAAAGATATAGACCATGATATCGATGTGCATGATGTAGTTTATGAAAATGCTCAGGCACGCGAGCGTACGCAGATACTGATGGATATTGCCAACCAGACTTGGGGAATGGTAATTGGTACGGGCGATCTTTCGGAACTGGCATTGGGCTGGGCTACTTATAATGGAGATCATATGTCCATGTATGGTGTGAATGGAAGTGTGCCTAAGACTTTGGTTAAGTATCTGGTGAAATGGGTAGCCGAGAATGATATGGACGAAGCTTCACGCATGACGCTGCTGGATATTGTGGATACTCCGATTAGTCCTGAATTGATTCCGGCAGATGAAAACGGCAATATCAAACAGATAACGGAAGATCTGGTAGGCCCTTATGAGCTGCATGATTTCTTTCTGTATTATTTCCTTCGTTGTGGTTTCCGTCCTTCCAAGATATTCTTCCTTGCAGTGCGTACATTTAAGGACGTGTATGATGAAGAGACAATCAAGAAATGGTTGCAGACATTCTTCCGCCGCTTCTTCAATCAACAATTTAAGCGCTCTTGTCTGCCGGACGGACCTAAAGTAGGTAGTATTTCCATCAGTCCGCGCGGGGATTGGCGTATGCCAAGCGATGCATCATCAGAGATGTGGCTTCGGGAAGTAGAGAGCCTTGCTTGATACTATTAGTTTCAAGGCATGAAACTAATAGTTTCTCGGTGTGAAACCAGTAGTTTCACCGGATGAAACTAGCAGTTCCAAGCAATGAAACTGACAGTTCCAAGGCATGAAACTAAGAATGGAAAAGAATAAAACCGGAAGTTCCCTGTGCGAAACTTCCGGTTTTATTGTATAAGCATGTTTGAGAGGAACTTATCTCTGATTCGAAGTCCGGTAGTATTTACGGTAGATAGATTTAAACTCATCACTGTTCCGAAAAGTCTGAAGCCAGCTGTTAAGGCTGTCCAATAGAACAGGTGATTGTTTGCTGACTCCCCAGGAATAGAACTGGGTAAAACTGATATCGGTATTGATATCTATCTGTGGAATACTGTCCGTTACGGCACGGGCGATGCTTTCATCGCATACGGCATAATCTATATCCCCATGAGCTACAAGTGATATCAGCTGTTCCGAACCGTATTTATCTATTTCCTTAATATATATAGTGTCACCAATTTCGTTTCCCAGATTGCGAATACGGAGGATGGAAGGTGATCCTTTCACTACGTGCAGGGTTTTACCTGCCAGGTCTAACTGACTTTTAACGAATAAAGAGTCAGTGGGAGATGTGGCTTTGCGTTGTACGAGAACCTGTTTATTAAGTACAATCGGAGTAGTAAGGAGCAAAGAGTCTTTCAGTTCACTGGTGGCTAGAATACCATAAGCGATAACATCGAACTCGCCTGTTGCAAGCCCTTCCAGCCGTTTGTCAAAACTCATTTCGGGAGTGATGGCAGCCTTCCAGCCATGGTCACGGGCAAACGCTTCTATCAGTTCATAATGAAAGCCCGATAAGGTATCTCCGTCAACATAGAAGCTGATGGAGTTATATTCTGTGGCAGCGCGGATTATTTTCTCGGCTGCGATTTCTGCATAGTCACGCGGATGCCCTTGCTGCTTCTCCTTCTTTAAAAAGAAGGTAGCAATGAAGGCAGCTATTATACCCATAGCAGCGTATTTCAGTATTCTGGCTTTCGGAATTCTCATGTGGAAAGAGTTTTAATCGTAGAAGTTCCATGAAACACCTATCTTTAGCAGACTCGGGTTGATGGGGTAATGCGGTACGAGGAAAGAGTTACGTGTACCCATGCCTTGATTTACGTGAGAGTACATAGCGAATAGCCGTGTACGCTTCAGTTGCAGGTTTGCATAAATGTTCACTATAGGATAACCACCTATCTCTACCTGATCGTTTTCCGGTTGCAGGTGGAATTGCTGAACGGCAGGCGTATAGGCCGGTGCATTATATTTGGTGAAATAGCGCACATCGGCTCCCAATTGCACCGTAAGAACTTTCTTCGCTAACTTGGTCAGGATGTATAAATTGGAGTATAGTGAAAGTTGTGGCAATGGGAGAATTGTTTCATTGCTTGACTTTTGCCAGGTTACTTCGTTATCCAAATGGAAAATACCTGCACGGAAGTTCTGTTTCAGAGTTGCTGAAAGTATTTGTATATTACCGCTATACTGCTCGGGTACAGCTTTCTGGTTGAAATAAGTATAGTTCTTGACGTTTTCTACACCGGCACGAAGATTAGTACCCCAGCGGTCAATGTTTAATTCGCCTTCTACACGGGTACGGAATTCTTTCTCCATATTATCATTGTCCCAGAAGAAATGATTGGAGTGATAATGCCGCATATAGAAAGATGGGAGTGTATTCGTCACAAAACCTCGTGCGATAAGGTTTACTGTATCTTTTCCCAATCGGAAATTCAAATCCATATTACCATGTACACGGAATTGCCCCAGCGCTTTGTCCATAATACCTATTTCACCATCTATGGAATAGTGAAGGACTTTACCTTGTCGTTTGGCAAGTTCACCGCCTACAAATATTTCTTGTTCTGTGAAGCGGTCTACCGTCATGGAATCTGCATTCATCAGGTCATAACGGCTGAACTTATGAGAGATATAAGCGGTTAATCCTGCTTTGGCATATTTGTTGAAACCTTCCAACAGGGCTATGCCAAAGATGTTCTTTATGTTGAATGCTGTGGTGGAGTCCCGACTGACACTTCCGTTTTTGTTGAAGTAAGTGTTTTCATACATACCCTCCGGTTCGCTGTATGATTGGAAACGATGGCGTGAGCGCTCCACTTTAAAAGTATGAATGAAACTTGTGACAGGGACGAATTCTTCAACATAATTGGTATCTTCTGCCAAGGCAGTGGCGTTGTTAAGGCTATCCAGACTCAGGCTTTTTTTCATTGCAAGCCTTTCTGCTGAAAGACTGTCGGTGCCTAAACTGTCAGCACCTAAACGATCCATACCTAAACTGTCTGTAATGGCAGTGTCGGGAATCATGGCAGTAGATGCTGCCGTGGGAGCAAAGTTCTGTTTAACGCTATTGTTTTGCGCTACTTCTTTCAATACTCTCCGCTTGAATCCTAACCGATAGCGTTGCGTAAGGTAAATATAGAAGTCTTTGTTACGGTTGGAAGTTTGCTCCAGCTTCACAGGAATAGTGGTGGATTCGTATTCTTTCTTACCGTCAGCCATTGTATCGGGGCGGGTAATGTAACCGTCATTAGCTATACCGCCGTTTTCATTCATCTTCATGAAGAAGTTGTTGTAGACAGCTTGCAGTTGGTAGCGTTCGCCAATATAACTTCCGAATATGCCGGCATTGAAGTGCGAAGTAGATTGATTGGAGTAGTATCCACGTCCGTACAGGTAATCGAAATTGAAGCCAAATGCCAACCGTTTGTTTACATTGACAGAAAAATAAGATTTGAATCGCTCTTCACCGTTTACCTTATTACCCGCTTTATAATAAGTCAGATTTGTATAAGGAACATTACTGTTGGTGAAGAATACCTGATCGGGACGAACAAAGAAACTGGAGAATGGTGTCATAAAAATAGTCGGTTCGGTGCTTTCACGATCAAAGAATATACGTGAAAGACGGGGAGAGCCGAGGTTACCCAGGAAATTATATTGTCCCGTCATACCGTCTACCAGGTTTGTATTCTGGAAATTCAAGG
>ENA-ORNB01000374-ORNB01000374.1-human-gut-metagenome-genome-assembly--contig:-NODE-374-length-48315-cov-5.424368_pt1 | contig 48315 bp, 36 predicted proteins | sample MGYA00242112_ERZ509016 | MGnify/ENA primary metagenome ERZ509016 (study PRJEB26280, sample SAMEA2338705) | human gut metagenome | biome: human gut; feature: human-associated habitat; material: faeces...
TGAGCGTAAATCTTATGAAAGGATATGATATGGGGCTTAACTATATCATACAAGGACAAAATCATGAACGACTGCTTATTTTGCAAGATCATTTCCGGCGAGATTCCCTCAACAAAGGTTTTCGAGGACGACCAGGTGCTTGCATTCCGCGACATCGCGCCGATGGCTCCCACGCACATTCTGGTTATCCCCAAGACCCACATCGCCGGGGTTGACGAGATCACCCCCGAAAACAGCGCGATAGTTGCGCACATCTTCGAGATGATCCCGATTATCGCCAGGGAGGAAGGCCTCACCGGCGGCTACCGCGTAGTCAGCAACATCGGCGAGGACGGAGGTCAGACCGTACGCCATCTGCATTTCCACATTCTCGGCGGCAGGAAGCTGGCCACCGAAATGGCGTAAGGCGTAATGGCTAAGGGACCTGTATTCCGGCTCACACCGGAGAATGCGCTCCGCAGCGAGCTCCAGGCGGGGAAGGTGCGCCCCGCGTATTTCTTCTATGGCGAGGAGGACTTCCTCACCCGCACCTACACCGACATGGTGATAAAAACAGCCGGGGCGCTCGAGGGCGACGGGCTGAATCTGCTCAAAGTACGCGGAGTTCCTGACATGGACAAGCTCTCCGACTTTGCGGAGAGCATGCCGTTTTTCGCGCCGAACAAGTGCGTCCGCATCACCGACCTCGACCCGGAATCTCTTGATAATCAGCAGCTCAAGGACATGATAAAGCTGGTGGAGGAGCTTCCCGAGACCACCGTGATTGTATTTGCGCTGATAACAACCGCGCTCGACGACACCAAGCCCAAGGCAAAGACCAAGAAGCTTGTCGAAACAGTGGAGAAGCGCGGGGCGGTCTGCAAGTTCCCGCTGCTTAGCGTGAACGCTGTCGCGGGAATGGCGGCGCGCAAGTCGGCGAAGGCGGGCTGCACGCTTTCCGCGCAGGACGCGGCGTTCCTTGCGGAGCGCTGCGGGTGTTCGCTGACGCTGCTTCAGACCGAGGTCGAGAAGCTCTGCACCTACCGCCAGAGCGGGGAGATAACCCGCGCCGATATAAGTGCGCTGGTTCCCCGGACGCTGGACGCCAGCGCCTACGACCTTTCCGAGCTGCTGTTCGCGGGAAACTGCGGAGCGGCTCTGCGTATGCTCGACGACCTGTTTCAGCAGCGCATGGAGCCTGTGCTTATCCTTTCGGCGGTGTCCGGGGCGTTCGTGGACTGCTACCGCGGGAAGCTCGCGGTCAGGGCAGGGAAAAGCTCCCAGCAGGCGGCAGCGGATTTCGGCTACTTCGGCGGCAGAGCCTACTATTTCGGGAAGGCCTGCACGAAGGCGCGGGGGCTGTCCGATGGATACCTCAACGCCTGCATGGAGGTGCTTTTCCGCACCAACCGGCTGATGAACTCCTCCAAGACCGACAGCCGGCTGCTGCTTGAGCGGGCGTTCACAGAAATTTCCGCATTGAAAGGCGCACGGGTATGATACGCGTCAAACAAGCAATAATAGTTGAGGGCAGGTACGACAAGATACGGCTCTCCAACATCGTGGATACGGCGATAATATGCACGAACGGCTTTTCCATCTACAAGGACGCTGATAAGCAGGAACTGATAAAGTCCCTGGCGGAAAAGACCGGCATAATTATCCTCACCGACAGCGACAGCGCGGGGTTCCAGATACGCTCGTTTATCCGCAGCATCGTCAAAAAGGGAGAGGTGCTGAACGCGGTGACGCCGGATATTTTCGGCAAGGAGCGCAGGAAGCTCCAGCCCTCGAAGCAGGGGAAGCTAGGCGTTGAGGGAATCCCGGACGAGCTGATAATCGAGGCGCTGAAAAACTGCGGTGCCGTAATCGACGGCGAGGCTCCGGAAAAACACGAAGATCCGCTGACCCGCACCGACCTCATGGAGCTGGGTCTAATCGGTGGAGAGAACTCCGCAGAGCGCCGCCGGGAGCTGCAAAAGCGCCTGGGGCTGCCGGAGCTGCTTTCCGCAAAGCTGCTGCTGGAAATGGGTAACAGAATGTTTTCCCGCAGCGGATTTATAGAAGCCGTCCGGAAAATGGACGAAGAACAAAAGTAACAAGGGTGCATTTATGGTATTTTCCAGCTTAACATTTCTGTTTGCGTTTCTTCCGATAACGCTGATATTGTACTACCTCGTGCCGAAGAAAGCCAAGAACGTTGTCATACTGATAAGCGGACTTGTGTTTTACGCATGGGGCGAGCCGATATACGTCCTGGTGATGATACTGTCGACTTTCATCGACTACACCGCCGGCCGCATAATCGACAAATACGACGACCGGCCGAAAATACGAACGGCGTGCCTGCTGGTCTCGCTGATAATGAACATCGGCCTGCTTGCTACGTTCAAGTACCTCGGGTTCATCATTGAGGCTCTGAACGCCGGATTCGGGATCGCTATCCCGAACCCGAACCTGCCGCTTCCTATCGGCATCAGCTTCTTTACGTTCCAGTCGATGAGCTACACCATCGACCTCTACCGCCGGCAGATAAAGGTTCAGAAGAACGCGGCCAGCTTCATGGCGTTCGTTACGCTGTTCCCGCAGATCGTGGCGGGGCCTATCGTAAGGTACGAGGATATCCAGAACGAGATCGACGACCGCACCATCACCGAAAAGATGATCGGCGACGGTATCTCAAGATTCATCGTCGGGCTTGGCAAGAAGGTGCTCATAGCCAACAACATAGGTCTGCTGTGGACTGAGATAAAGGCGATGGATTACGGCGAGATCTCCGCAGTGACGGCGTGGCTCGGTATCCTTGCGTTCACGTTCCAGATCTACTTTGATTTCAGCGGATACTCCGATATGGCGATAGGTCTCGGAAAGATGATGGGATTCCACTTCCCGGAGAACTTCAACTATCCTTATATGTCGCACAGCGTTGCGGAATTCTGGCGGCGCTGGCACATCACGCTCGGCGACTGGTTCAAGAGCTACATCTATTTCCCGATGGGCGGAAGCCGCAAGGGTCTGCCGCGAACCATTATCAACCTCCTCGTAGTGTGGACGATCACCGGTATCTGGCACGGCGCAAGCTGGAACTTCATGCTGTGGGGCACCTACTTCGGTATCCTGATAGTGATTGAGCGGCTGTTCCTCGGAAAGGTGCTTGAGAAGATACCCGCGTTTTTCAGTTGGCTGTACACGTTCATTATGGTGGTGTTCGGCTGGGTAATGTTCGACGCGGTGGCTCCCGGGACTGTCAGCTTCGGCAACGTTTTCGAGCAGATATGGACGTTCATTTCGGCGATGTTCGGCGGAAACGGTGTGTTCATAGACGACACCGCAACGAACTATATCGTAAACTATGGTATTATTTTTGCAGTGTGCATTTTCGGCAGCTCCGATGTGCTCAAGACCATCGCGGACTATATCCGCAAAAAGGCTCCGACCTGGGTGCAGTATGGATTCCCGGTTGTGGATACGGTCATCATGCTCGCTTCAGTGGCGTACCTTTCCACCTCGAACTACAATCCGTTCCTGTACTTTAACTTCTGAGAAAGGAGAGCCGAATGAACAAGAAATTCCACATGACCCCCGCGAAGCTGACCGCGGCGCTGTTCGCCGTAATACTGCTTACGGTGCCGATAGTTACCATCGCTCTCCCGAAACAGGAGCGCAGCGAAAACGAGAACCGCACGCTGGCGAAGTTCCCGGATATCGTTAACCACACAAAAATGGACAAGGCGGAGAACCTGAGCGATGTGCTCGGCGCTATCCGCTGGGACGACATCACCACCCGCGACGAAGACAGCTGGATGGATAAATTTGAGACCTACTTTTCCGACCACCTGGTAGGCCGCGAGGATTGGGTGCGCGCCCGCAACGAGATGGAGAAGCTCGCAGGCAAGAAAGAGATCAACGGAGTTTACACCGTTGACGACCAGATGATACAGGCTTTCAAGACCTACGACAAGAGCGACGTTGAGTCCTCGCTGAATGCGATGAACCGTTTCGCGGAGACTCACCCGGATATTCAGGTAAGCTTCATGATGGCGCCGACGGTGCAGGAGCTTTATACTTCGAAAATACCGACCTACGCCGGGTACCTCAGCGAAAAGACCTTCATCGACGAGTGCTACAAGAAGATGAACGGGATCAGCACGGTGGACTGCCTGAGCTACCTCACGGAGCACAGTTCGGAGTACGTATTCTACCGCACCGACCATCACTGGACGAGCCTCGGCGCGTACTACGCGTACTGCGCGGCGGCAAAGACTCTGGGCTACAGCGCGTACACCCTCGACCAGTTCAATATTGAGACCGCGAGCAGCAGTTTCCGCGGTACCCTGTATTCCAAAACGCTGGACAATGGAGTAACTCCGGACAGCATTGATTACTTCCACCTTGCCTCCGGCGGCCCGAAGGTAAAAATGACGGTGTTCGACGGGGTCAAGGAGACTGTATACGACAGTCTGTACGTTCGCAGCTACCTTGACGTTAAGGACAAATACTCCAGCTTCACCGGAAGCAATTCGCCGATAGTCACCATAGAGACCGACGTTGACAACGGCAAGAACCTCCTGCTGATAAAGGACAGCTACGCGCACAGTCTGGTGCCGTTCCTTGCGAACCACTACAGCAAGATAACCATGGTGGATATGCGCTACATCAACGTTGACCTCGGCAGGCTCATCGACCTTTCGGAGTACCAGCAGGCGATGTTCATGTATAATGCGGTAACATTCAGCAGCGATCTCACGATAAAGAGAATTTCGCTCACAAAGTGACCGCGGTTCTGGCGGATAATCTGATACGGGCAGGCAATGCGCCTGCCCGTATTTTGCATGCCGTCAGAACGAAGTCTGATTTCAGATGTTCCGTACAAAAAAGTTCCCCGGGAAGTTCCCGGGGAAAATATATTCAGTAAGGAAAAACCGATGACAATGCTGCGGGAAATTACTTGATGGCTGCGAATGCAGTGTCGAGAGCCTCAATGAGGTCGTCGATGTGCTCGGTGCCGATGGAAAGTCTGATGGTGTTGGGCTTGATACCCTGTTCGAGAAGCTCGGATTCGGTGAGCTGGGAGTGAGTTGTGGAAGCCGGGTGGATAACCAGGGACTTAACGTCGGCAACGTTAGCAAGCAGGGAGAATATCGGCAGGTTGTCGATGAACTTCTGAGCGTCCTCTGCGGTGCCCTTTACCTCGAAGGTGAAAATGGAACCGCCGCCGTTCGGGAAGTACTTCTTGTAAAGCTCGTGAGTAGGCTCGGAAGCGAGGGAGGGGTGATGTACAGCCTCTACCTGCGGGTGCTTGCTGAGGTACTCAACTACCTTCAGCGCGTTGAATACGTGGCGCTCAACACGCAGCGAGAGGGTTTCCAGACCCTGGAGGAATATGAATGCGTGGAACGGAGAGATAGTAGCGCCGGTGTCGCGCAGGAGGATAGCTCTGATGTAGGTCACGAAAGCTGCCGCGCCAACTGCGTCCGAGAAGCTGATGCCGTGGTAGGAGGGGTTCGGCTCGGAGATCCATGCGTATCTGCCGGACTTCTTCCAGTCGAAGTTGCCGCTGTCTACGATAACGCCGCCGATCGCTGTTCCGTGGCCGCCGATGAACTTTGTAGCGGAGTGTACCACGATGTCAGCGCCGTACTCGATCGGGCGGAGCAGGTAAGGAGTTGCAAAGGTGCTGTCAACTACCAGCGGGATACCGTGCTTGTGAGCGATCTTTGCGAGGGTCTCGATGTCGGCTACGTTGGAGTTCGGGTTGCCCAGGGACTCAACGTACAGCGCCTTGGTGTTCTCGTCGATAGCCGCCTCAAAGGAGCCTTCAACATAAGGATCTACGAATTTTGCGGTTATGCCGTACAGCGGAAGGGTGTGTTCCAGCAGGTTGTAGGTTCCGCCGTAGATGGTGTTTGCAGCTACGATGTTCTCGCCCTGCTTTGCAAGAGCCTGAATGGTGTAGGTGATAGCGGCAGCGCCGGTAGCCAGTGCAGCTACGCCGCCCTCGAGAGCTGCGATGCGCTTCTCGAATACGTCCTGGGTGGAGTTGGTGAGTCTGCCGTAGATGTTGCCCGCGTCAGCAAGTCCGAAACGTGCGGCTGCGTGAGCGGAGTTCTTGAAAACGTAGGAAGTTGTTGCGTATATCGGCACTGCGCGTGCGTCGGAAGCAGGGTCGGGCTGCTCCTGGCCAACGTGGAGCTGTAAGGTCTCAAACCTGTAGTTCTTGTTCTCTGACATGGTGTTTATCCTCCAAATTATAATTGATTTCGTTCGTTTGTGTTGTTCAGGTTGTTCAGTTTTTTGGTTTTTCTTTCGCGTCCGTGTTATCGGGATCGTCTTCACATTCGTGACATTCGTGCTGAGCTGCACATTCGGTCGGTTCTTATGGCTTTCATGATTTCTTTCATTTCAGCACCTCCGTGTTCTTCTTTCTGTACTAAGTATATCACAACGGTAGGTATTTGTCTAATCCTTTATTTTTATAGCTGGATATAAATTCAATTTATAACTGGCTGCTTGACAATTTTCGCGCCAGGCTGTACAATATTAATATAAATCTGAAAGGAGCACAGCCATGAAGAAACTGCTGCTTCCCCTGGCGGGAGCATTACTTATAATAAGCGGGCTGAGCGGCTGCCAGTCCACCGAACTTGTTTCAGGTCTGCCAACGCCCTCCGTGGTGACGGAATCTACAGCCGCTGACAGCTCCGGGGAACCTGGAGCAACTTCCGAAAATAGCGAAGCTGACGGGCAGATCCAGTCAACTGAACAATCAGTGACCGTGGAATCTACCGCCGAAGACTCCGGAACCCCGGAACAGCGCGCAGCTGAGATACTCTCAGGAATGACCGCCGCCGAGAAAGCGGGTCAGGTAATACTAGCAAGGTACCCGGGAGAAAACGCGCTGTCCGAGGCACAGAAATACCACCTTGGCGGTTACGTGATGTTCGGCGCGGACTTTCGCGGCAGCAATCCGGAGGAGATAACCGCGGAAATCGCGGAGATACAGAGCGCGTCGAAGCTGCGAATGCTGTTTGCGGCGGACGAGGAGGGCGGCACGGTGGTGCGTATCTCAAAGTACCCGCAGTACCGTGCGGAGCCGTTCCCGGCGCAGGCTGAGGTTCTGTCACAGGGGCTGGACGCGGTGAGTTCCGAAGCGCAGGAGATATCCGGGCTGATGAGCTCCATGGGGCTTAATATGAACCTCGCGCCGGTGTGCGACCTGCCGCGCTCCGAGACGGATTTCATCTACGACCGCGCTTTCAGCACCGATCCACAGCAGACCTCCCGGGCGGTGGGCACGGCTGTGGAAAGCTACGGGCAGAGCGGGCTGATATGCGCACTGAAGCACTTCCCGGGCTACGGCAACAACCTGGACACTCACACGGGAATTTCAATAGACGAGCGCCCGCTTTCCGAGATCACGGAGCTAGACCTGGAGCCGTTCCGGGCGGGGATATCCGCAGGCGCTCCGGTAGTGATGGTGTCGCACAATATCGTTAACTGCATAGACGACAGCCTGCCTGGGTCGCTGTCCGGGAAAATGTATGCGTTCCTGCGGGAGCAGGGATTCACCGGCGCGGCGATGACCGACGATCTCTCAATGGACGCAGTAGGGGAGTACTGCGGGGAAAACGCGGCGGCAGTCACGGCGCTGAAAGCCGGAGCGGACATCCTGTGCTGCACCGACTACGCTTCCGCGGCGGAGGCTCTGACGGCGGCGGTGGAATCCGGCGAGATACCGGAGGAGCGAATCGACGAAGCGGTCACAAGGGTGCTGCTGCTGAAACTCACCTACGGAATAATAGAATAAAGGAAGTGTACTATGAAATACTACATATTTGACCTGGACGGAACCCTCGCGGACAGCATGGGCTACTGGTACGGAAGCTTCCGGGAGGACGAGCGTTACGACCATGAGCGAATGCAGCAGGTCCGCCTGGCGATGAAGGAGAAGTACGCGGAGATCATTCAGCCGCGCCCCGGAGCGCTGGAGCTTCTGGAGCGGCTTTACTCAGAGGGCGCCGTGATGTGCATTGCGAGCGCTACCGACCGCTGGGTGTCCGAGCCGTTCATGAAGAAATTCGGGCTGGACAGGTTTTTCCGGTTCTACCTTGACTGCACCGAAGCGGGAGCGCACAAGGACAAGCCGGATATTTTCCTGCAGGCAGCTCAGCGGCTGGGGGCTTCCATAGCTGAATGCACCGTGGTGGAGGACTCCGCCTACTGCGCGGAGACTGCGCATAACGCAGGCTTCCGGGTCATCGGGATATACGACCCGAACACCGCGCCCCGCGGGGACGTTTCGCAGTTTGCTGATGTGTTTATCAGGGAGCTTGCGGAGTTCCCTGATTAATAAAAAAGTGCAGACCAACAGCCTGCACTTAATTCTTAATTAGAAACAAAATCCGGGACTGCAATCAAGCAGCCCCGGACGTTTACTTATTCCTTAAAATATTTCTTGATGAAATCCTCAAGCAGGTCTACAGAGCCTTCAATGCCGAGCGCGGAACTGTCGAGACACAGCTCGTAGTTCTCCGGAACGCCCCAGCGCTTGTCGGTGTAGTAGTTGTAGTAGGAGATACGCTGCTTATCCATGCGCTTTACGTACTCCGCAGCGTGCTTCTCGCCGATACCATAGGCGTTTATAGCGCGATTTATGCGGTCCTCCAGGGGAGCCGTGATGTAGATGTTGACCACATTGTTGAAGTCCCTGAGGGCATAGTCCGCGCACCTGCCGATGATAAGGCAGGATTCCTTCGAAGCTATCTTCTGAATAGCGTTCAGCTGTGCAAAGAACAGCGCGTCGTCAAACGGAACTCCACCCTGACCGTAGGTGGTCGAGAGCAGATACAGGAAGCTGTTCGTGCGGCGCTCGTCGCTTTCCTCGAAGTGAGTCTTGTGTATGCCGCTGTCCTTTGCCGCAACGTCCAGCAGCTTGTTATCCCAGAAGCTTACGCCCAGCCGCTTTGCGAGGGTCTCGCCGATTTCTCTGCCGCCGCTTCCGTATTGTCTTGTGATGGTAATTATCTTCTTAGCCATGATGGATCGCCTCCGTCTGAGTAGCTTCACCTTTTTACGGTGGTGTTTCCGTTGATATAAGTATATCACGAACGGACGGATTTGTCTACAGTTTTCACAAGAATTTTCCTGTGGCATTTATATTTTTGTGTAATTTCACTACTATGCCAACTGGATTTTAATTGAAATTGCCCACACTCAACCCATGATGATCTTTTCCAGCTCGGCGGCGTCCTTTGCGAGATATGTAGGGTTCATCGCTGAAAGCTCCTCGTAGCCGCGGAAGCCCCACAGTGCTCCGCAGACGTCTATGCCGGCGTTGTGACCGGTCTGGATATCAACGTTGCTGTCGCCGACGTACAGCGCCTCTGAGGGCTGAACTCCCGCACGGCGGATAAGCTCATGCGCGGCTCCGGGGTCGGGCTTGGCGGGGAAGCCTGCGCCGAATCCGATAACGTCGTCGAACTCGTCGCCGAAGCTGAGTTTTATAAGCTCCTGCGTGAATTCATGCGCCTTGTTGGAATTAGCCGCGCATTTTATTCCAGCCGCGCGGAGCTTCCTTATAAGCTCCGGAATGCCGGGGTAGGGCTTGGTGCGGTCGCACTTGTGGGCGGAGTAGTACTCCATGAAAATGTCGTACGCCTTCTGCTCGGTCTCTTTGTCGTGACCCGCCGGGAGCATTCTCTCGATAAGCTTCGGAATGCCGTTTCCTACGAAATGCCGGTAGCTTTCCTCCGGGTGCTGCGGAAATCCCATGACCTCCAGCGTGTGGTTTCCGGCGGCGGCGAGGTCGCCTATGGTGTTAAGCAGGGTTCCGTCAAGATCGAAAATTACAAGTTTATACATGTCGTGCCTCTTTTGTTCGTTGTGTATTTGTGTATTTCAGATTTTTTTCGCGAATACGAGCTTGTCCTGCGCGCTCAGCGTGATGACCTGCCCGGTGTACAGCAGGAAAGTACCGTTGGGGCGGATTATAGCGAACAGCGATTCGTCCGGCTCCAGCTCGATGTCTCCGGGAATGCTCCCAACGTACTCGGCGGGGGTGTTCATCGTGGTGAATTTCACCGGATTGCGCTCGAGGAAAACCTCGGTCTCGCTGCTGACGTCCTCGATGGCGGCGCATGCGGACTGCACGGTAAGCCTTGTCGGGCAGACGGTGTGTAACCCGAAGCCCTTGAAAACGTCCATCTTGTCCACGTCGGAGATACGTGCGAACACACGCTGCACTCCGAATATCTCCTTAGCCATCTGAGCCGCCATGATGTTCAGGTCGTCGTCCTGGGCGACGGCGCATACCGCGTCGCAGCTTTCTATTCCAGCTTTTCTGAGCACGTTCTGGTCGATGGGAACTCCGGTCGTCGTGAACCCGGAGAAATCCCCCGGGAGCCTGTCGAAGTTCTCCGGGCGGCGGTCGATAACGGAAACGTCGTGGCCGCGCTTGTCGAGAAGCTCAGCAAGCTCGCTGCCGACGCGTCCGCAGCCGATTATCAGTATATTCATGTTAACTCCCTCCGGCGGCGCTACTTTCCAACGCAGAACCGCCTGAATACTTCGTCTATAACTTCATCGCCGGCGCGCTTTCCGGAAAGTTCGTAAACTGCGTCGAGAGCCTCCTCGAGCATAACGCCTACCGCGTCGGGAGTCACCCCCAGCTGCGCGGCTTCCAGCGCCGAGTTCAGCGCACGGTCGGCGCGGATAATGCAGTCGCGCTGGCGCTCGTTTGCGAGGAATCCTGCGTCCGGGTCGAGCCTGCCGAGATTCAGTTTTTCGCTGACCGCCTTTTCAAGCAGTTTCGCAGGCTCGCCGGAGTTTTCACCAGATTTCGCGGAGATTACTGCCGGGGCTCCAAGCTTAGCTGAAATTTCATTAATCTCAAGCTTCTGCGGAAGGTCGGATTTGTTCACGACCGCCACGGTCTTAGCCGGGTCGAGAAGCTCCAGAAGCCGCCTGTCCTCGCCGGAAAGCTCCCTTGAGCCGTCGAACACCGCGAGGACTATATCCGCGTTTTCAAGCTTTTTCAGCATGATATCCACGCCGATTTTTTCAACTGCGTCGTCGGTGTCGCGGATACCCGCGCAGTCCGCTACGCGCAGGACTATATCGCCGAGGGCTATCGTTTCCTCGACGATATCCCGGGTGGTTCCCTCAATGTCGGAAACGATGCTCCGCTGCTGACCTGCAAGGCTGTTCATCAGCGTGGATTTCCCGGCGTTGGGCTTGCCGACTATCGCGCAGGAGATACCCTCCCGGAGCATTCGTCCGGTGTCGTAGCCGGAGAGCAGGCAGGCGAACATTCCGCGCACCGCCGAAAGCTTTTCGCAGAGCCATTCCTGAGTTACTACCGGAGTGTCGTCGTCCGGGTAGTCTATCCATGCGGAGATCTGGCTGGATACCTCCATAATGCTGTCGGCGCACTTTTCCATGCGGCGGTAGAGCGCTCCCTCGCGCTGACTGTTGGCGCAGTTAAGGAGCTGGTCTCCCTGGGCGCTGATGATATCCGCTACGGCTTCCGCCTGGGTCAGCGAGAGCTTTCCGTTTAACAGCGCGCGTTTGGTGAACTCCCCGGGAGCCGCCGGCTGCGCTCCCGCCTTCACGCATGCGGAGAGCACGCGGCGGGTGACGTAAATTCCGCCGTGGCAGGATATCTCGGCGGTGTCCTCGCCGGTGTAGCTGTGTGGAGCGCGGTACATCAGCAGCACTCCGTCGTCAAGCTGCTCGTCTCCGTCGAAAATTCGTCCGTATGCCGCGCGGTAGCCCTGCATTTCCCGGACTTCCTTACCGGAGACCGGACGGAATACCTTCGCGGCGATATCTGCGGCGTTTTCCCCGGATATTCTTATAACTGATATTCCTCCCGCAGCGGGAGGGGTCGCTATTGCACAAATCGTTGACATTACTTATTTGTTACTTCTTTCCGAAAAGCTTCGCGAAGAATCCCTTCTTCTGCGGCTTTTCTTCCTTATCGGCGGGAGCTTCCTTCGGCTTGCCGTCGGCTATTTCCTCGTTATCGGTGAAAACGCTGAGCAGCAGCGGCTTGCGCTTGAATTCCTCGCCGGAATCGTTCAGCAGGTAGGTGTAGGTGCGGCTTGGCATGAGCGGCTGGTAATCCTCTAGAATATCGCATTCCAGCAGGGCTTCCAGCTTTTCCGCCATGCGGTCGGGGAGGCTCTCCGCCGCGCCCTGGTAGTATTCCTCGCAGGCGATGTTGTACTCCTCCGCAGGATTGCGCCCTGCGATCTGGGTGAGGTGTATTCCCTCGCGGAGGTACGCGGTGTAGTCGAGGTAGTCGCACCAGAATTCGTTCAGCAGAGCCGCAAGAACGATGTTCTGCTTCTGCTGGAGCTCGTCCTCGCCGAATTTCTCAACAGCCTTCTCCCAGAGGTCGGGGGCGTGCTTCTGCCAGAGGTCGCTGGAGTAGGTGCCGTCAAGCAGGGCGGTGCGCTTCTCAAATGTCATCGCGCGGTGCTTTTCGCCTATCAGCGTGTATTTCATGAGCTTTACGCGCTCGTCGAAGGTATCGCCCTCGGAGATGCGCTGTACGCGCTCCGCTTCCTTCAGCAGAGCCTTATCCTCGATGGGACCGCTGACGCGCTCTGTGGGGTAGTGCCGCCCGGATACCAGCGACTTCAGACCGCAGCGCTCCATTATCTCGTCGTCGAGGGAGGAGAAAAACCTGCTCTCGCCGACGTCGCCCTGACGGCCGGCTCTGCCGCGGAGCTGCTGCGTTATCCGCGAGGATTCCCGCATAGCCGTAGCTATAACGAGCAGTCCGCCCGCCTTCTCGACCTCCGCTTTCGCGTGGCAGTCCGCGCCGCCGAGCTTGATGTCTACGCCGCGCCCCGCCATGTTGGTGGATATCGTGACCGCTCCCGGCTCTCCGGCGCGGGAGATTATGTCCGCTTCCGCTTCGTCGTTTTTCGCGTTCAGCACAGCGCACTCGATACCGAGTTTGCGCAGTTCGTCGGCTAGCTCCTCGGATTCGCCGATGCTCTCCGTGCCGACCAGCACCGGGCGGGATATCCCGTGAGCCTCACGGATAGCTTCGATGACGGCTTTGCGCTTTTCCGTCTTGTCGAAGTACATCTCGAGCGGGTGGTCTGTGCGCCTGCATGGCAGCCTTGTGGGAATGACCTCGGTGGGGAGCCCGTATATCGTGTCGAATTCCTCCTTGGACTGTATCGCGGTGCCGGTCATTCCGGCGAGTTTCGGGAACAGCCGCAGGAAGTACTGCAATGCGATATTTCCCATGATACGCCCGCGGGAGGTCAGCTTCAGACCGTGCTTCGCCTCGACCGCCGCCTGTAGGTCGCCGGGGAACACGCGTCCCGGAGCGGCTCTGCCGGTGAATTCGTCCACGAGGATAACCGCGCCGTCCCGCAGAATGTAGTCCTTGTCCTCCTGGAGCATGACGCGGGCTTTCAGGCAGGCGCAAATCTTCGCGAGCAGCCCGGTGTTCTCGGCGGCGTAGATATCGCAGGAGAACACGGATTCCGCCTTGTCCGCTCCGGCGTCGGTGAGGTAGACGTTGCGGCTGTCGTCGTCGATGCCGTAATCGTCGTCGGTGAAATCTGCGGTCTTTTCGTAGACCTCGGCGGTGCTTCCGTCGTCCTCGGCGGCGATGTCGCCTGCGATGACCAGAGGAATACGCGCTTCGTCTATCATAATGCTGTCGGCTTCGTCGACTATCGCGAAGTTCAGCTTCTGCGGGAACACCATCTCGGACGGTTCAAAGCATACGAAGTCCCGCAGGTAGTCGAAGCCGGCTTCCTTCGCGGTGAGGTACACGACCTGCTTTGAGTATATCTTCCGTCGGTCGGTGCGGGGAGTATCCGCGGTGATACAGCCGAGGGATACCCCCATGCTGTCGTAGACCGGCTTGGTCCACTCGTAGTCGCGGCGGGCGAGATAGTCGTTGAATGTAAGTATCATCACCTGACCGCCGGACAGCGCTTCATAGCATGCGGCGAAAACTGCGGAAAATGTCTTGCCCTCGCCGGTCTGCATCTGCACCATGTTGTGCGCGGTGAGCGCCAGCGCCGCGCCTATCTGCTCGGCGTAGGGGGTTATCCCGAGGGATTTTTTCAGCGCAATGTATACCCGGGAGTACACGGCGGTGATGTCGTTTCCGCGCGCTCCGCCGTTCTCCGCGAGGGAGATTATTTCATTTATAAGCTTGTTATCCAAAGAGAAGGTCTCCTTTATGTTTTTTATACCGATATCTTTATTATATTACTTATTTTTCTCTCTGTCAACCTTGAAAATTCCGTCAAAGTATGCTATAATAAAAGAGTGTGTATTTATATATAAAAAGCCGGGGATAAAAACCCCCGGAAGAAAGGAACTTTTATGTTAACAAAAGAACAGTTCGACGCAAGGCTTTCCAAGCTCGTCAGAGAGCAGGAGGAACTGCTTGCGCGCCCCAATCCGGCTTCTGATTTCTACAACGGGATCTACACCCGCTACCAGAACCCGGTGCTGACTGCGGCTCACGCTCCCATCATCTGGCGCTACGACCTATCCTACAACGATAACCCCAACCTCATGGAGCGCCTTGGCGTCAACGCCGTGATGAATTCCGGCGCGGTTTACCTCAACGGAAAGTACTGCCTGGTGGCACGCGTGGAGGGCGCTGACCGCAAGTCCTTCTTCGCTGTTGCAGAGAGCGACAAGCCTACCGAGGGCTTCCGCTTCCGCGACTATCCCGTTATCCTCCCCGACACCTGCCCCGAGGAGACCAACGTATACGACATGCGCCTCACCCAGCACGAGGACGGCTGGATATACGGCGTGTTCTGCTCCGAGAGCAAGGACAAGGAGAACCCCGACCTCTCCGCGGCTACCGCTCAGGCGGGTATCGTCCGCACCAGGGATCTCGTTACATGGGAGAGACTTCCTAACCTCATCTCCAAGTCCCCGCAGCAGAGAAACGTAGTGCTCCACCCCGAGTTCGTAAACGGCATGTACGCGTTTTACACCCGCCCGCAGGACGACTTCATCTCCACCGGCTCCGGCGGAGGCGTATGCTTCGCGCTGTGCAAGGACATCACAAATCCGGTGCTCTGCACCGACGAGGTGGTCATCTCTCCGAGAGTTTACCACACTATCACCGAGGTCAAGAACGGTGCCGGCGCTGTTCCGATAAAGACCCCCAAGGGCTGGATACACATTGCCCACGGCGTAAGGAATACTGCGGCTGGCCTGCGCTACGTCATCTACGTATTCGCTACCGACCTCAACGATCCTTCCAAACTCATCGCAAGCCCCTCCGGACTGTTCATCGCGCCCCACGGCATCGAGCGCGTCGGCGACGTTTCCAACGTTGCGTTCACTAACGGAGCCATCGTCCGCGAGGACGGCAGCGTTTATATCTACTACGCTTCCTCCGATACAAGACTGCACGTTGCTTCCACGACCATTGAGCAGCTCATGGACTACACATTCAACACACCGTCCGACCCGCTCCGCTCTGCTGACTGCGTAAAGCAGCGCTGCGAGCTTATCTCCAAGAATCTCTCCGGAGAGCGCAAGGTATGACGGAATACTTCGACCTATACACCGCAGATCGTCGGAAGCTCGGCAGGAAGATCCAGCGCGGGGCGCCGATACCTCACGGTGAGTACCACATCGTGGTGCAGATAATGTCTGTGAACAGCCTGGGTGAGATACTTCTCACCCAGCGTGTTCCGCAGAAAACTAGCGGCGGCAGGTGGGAGTGCAGCGGAGGCTGCGCCGTAAGCGGCGAGACCAGCCGCGAAGCAGCCGTAAGGGAGCTTTTCGAGGAGACCGGAATACGTGCGTTCAGCTCCGAGATAGACCTTGAGTGGACAATGACCACCGACAGCATGCTGCGGGATTTCTACATCGTCCATAAGGACGTTCCGCTTGACCGGCTGGTGCTCCAGTCGTCGGAGGTCTGCGCGGCAAAGTGGGTGACATACGACCGCCTGTGCGATATGGCTGACAACGGTCAGACCACGCGCACCGTAGCAAGGTGGCTTGAGATACGCGGCGACGATATACGCAGATGTATCGACGAGATACGCCGCAGCGCCAGGGCCGGCGCGCCGAGAATGGCGTGACCGCTCCGCCGGGCGCGTGAACTTTGAGGAGAAATCATGAAAATAATCATAGTCGGCGGCGGCAAGGTGGGATTCTACCTTGCGCAGACCCTGAGTGCGCAGGGTCACGAGGCCGCCATAATCGAGCAGGACAGGGAACTGTGCCGTATGATCGCGAACCAACTCGATATTTCCATTTGCACCGGCGACGGAACTTCCCAGGACGTCCTGCGTGAAGCCGGCGCTGAACGTGCCGATGTGGTCTGCGCCGTGACCGGAAAGGACGAGAGCAACCTCGTCTGCTGCCAGACCGCAAAGAAGGTTTTCGACGTGAAAAAGACCGTCGCAAAGGTGAACAACCCGAACAATGTCGCGGCGCTCCGTACGCTTGGGGTGGACACGGTCGTGTCCTCCACGGATAACATCATCGAGCACCTGGAGCGCGAGGTGGATATCTCAGCGATGAAGGAGCTTATACCCCTCGACGGCGGCGATGCCTCCTTGCAGGAGATAACCCTCCCGGAGGACAGCGAGCTTGCCGGAAAGAGCCTGATGGAACTTTCTCTGCCGCAGACCTGCAACGTGGTCTGCATCAGCCGCGGCGGTCATACGCTCATACCCCGCGGACAGACAAGGCTCCACGGCGGCGACGTGCTGCTGGTGGTGACTCTCAGGCATGGCGTGCGCGACCTGCGCAAGGCTCTCAGAATAAAGGATTAATTAAGGCGGCACCGCGGGTTTTCGCGGCACTGCCACGACAAGGACATAATGATGGAAGAAAAGAACCTCCGCAGAAGCTCCGAAAATATCAATACCGCAGATACCGCAGCGACGGACGCGTCCGTAAAGCCTGCCAGGTCTGCAAGGTCGTCTGGTTCTGCCAGATCCGCAAAGGCGGATAAGACGGTCAAGACCGCGAAATCAGCAAAGACGGCAAAGGCAGAGAAGGCAGAGAGCGCCCAGACCTCACAGACCGCGAAGAAACCGGCTCCCCGCCGCACAAAGAAGCAGCAGGGGGACGTGATATTCGCGCTTGATATCGGAACCCGCACCGTTGTCGGAGTGCTTGCGGAAAAGACCGCAGACTCCTACAGGCTGATAGACATGCAGACGCAGGCTCACGAGAGCCGCTCCATGACCGACGGTCAGATCGAGGACATCGACGCGGTCGCTGCGGTGGTGAGATCCGTCAGGACTGCGCTGGAGCGGAGACAGTCCATAAAGCTTCAGCGGGTATGCATTGCCGCCGCCGGACGAGCGCTGAAAACCCTCCGGCACAGGAGCAGCTGCGATGTTTCCGGGCTGAAGTCGATAACCGCCGAGGATATCCGCGCCGCCGAGCTTGAGGCTGTCCGCTCCGCTGAGGAGGAATTCACCGGCAGCGGTGGAAATTCGTTCTACTGCGTGGGTCACAGCGTGATCTCACTGGAGCTGGACGGCTACAAAGTTTCAAAGCCGGAGGGACACAGGGGCAGCGAGCTTGTTACGGAGGTCATTGCGGCATTCCTTCCCGCGTATGTGGTGGAGAGCCTCTGTGCCGCCGTCGACGAGGCGGGTCTTGAGACCGCAGGGCTTACCCTGGAGCCTATCGCGGCGATAAACGCGGTGGTTCCGAAGGAATTGAGGCTCATCAACATTGCGATGTGCGATATCGGCGCGGGAACTTCCGACGTTGCCGCTTCAAGGGACGGCAGCATAGTCGCCTACGGAATGGCTACGATAGCCGGCGACGAAATGACCGAATCGCTGATGAAGCAGCTTCTCGTTGAGTTCAACGAAGCGGAGCGCATCAAGACCTGCACCGACCCGCAGACCGAGTACACGGATATTCTTTTCAACCACCGCACTATAACCCGGGAGGAAGTCGCACGGCTGCTGCTTCCGGCGGAAAAGGAGCTTGCGGATACCGTCTGCTCCGAGATACTCCGGGCGAACGGAACGGCTCCGCAGGCGGTGTTCCTGGTCGGCGGCGGAAGCCTGCTGCCGGGTCTGCCGGAGCTTGTCGCGGACGGTCTGGGACTTGACCGCAGCAGGGTAGCCGTAGGCTCCCGGGAGATGATACGCGGCGTGACCGCGCCGAAAACGCTGCACATCGGCACGGAGCATGCAACTCCCGTCGGCATTGCAATGACCGCTTCCGAGGGCGTGAAGTACGACTTCACCACCATCACGCTGAACGGCAGGAAGATACGCGCCCTGGATACCCGCAGGCTCACCGTGTTCGAGCTTTGCAATATCGGCGGCATAAAGCCGGAGCAGCTCATGGCGAGGTCGGGGAAGGCGCTCAGCTTTACCCTGAACGGCGAGCGCGTCACGCTGCGCGGCACGGCGAGCGTTCCGGCGGAGATATCCCTCAACGGCAGGGAATGCTCCCTTAACGCGCCGGTGCGCAAGGGCGACGAGGTGAACGTAGTTCCCGCAAAGCCCGGCGAGGACGCCGCAGCGCTCCTTTCCGACTACTTTGAGCTTTCCGGGCTGTTCACCGCGGAGGTCTCGCTGGACGGAAGGCGCGTCCAGGCGGGTGAGTACCTGCTGGTGAACAATATTCCGACTATCTCGGACGCTGATATCGAAAACGGCGCTGTTATCACGCTGCAGAAGCGCGGAACGCTCCGCAGCCTGCTTTCCGCAGAGGGAATACCGGAGGAAAAGCAGGCTGTGGCGCGGCTAAACGGCGCGGAGGTCTCCCCGGAGACGAGGCTCTCCAACGACGATGTGATAACCTTCGTTCATCCGCAGCCTGCGGAAACTGTCGAAGAACAGGCTTCGGAAGTTTCCGGGGTCCAGGAAACCGCGCAGACCGTGGAAGAAGCTCCGGCGGAAAACGCTGAAATTTCAGAAAACGCTGAAAAAACGGAAACTGCGCCGGGATCACAGCCGGAGCAGTCCGGAGAATCGGGTATCCCGATAGTGTTCAACGGGGAGCGTGTAGTGTTCCCGACTCAGCCGGGCGTAAAGCCTATTTTCCTTGATATCCTCGCGGCGTTCGCGGACGACCCGACGGCGCTGCTCTCAAGGTGCGAAACAGTCACGATAAACGGCAGGACGGCGCGTATCAGCGAACCGATCTCCCCTAACGACGAAATAATCATCAGGTGATAGAATGAAGTACAAGAGGATAGCGGCTCTTGCCGCTGCCGCAGCGCTGCTTACCGGCTGCGCGGAGATACCCGACAGAAATATGTCAGCGCAGACCTCCGCGGGAACCGCCGAGGCTTCCGGCACCGCCGACACAGCCGAGGTTTTCGACGAGATACCCGCGAAGCAGTACCCCTTAGAGAACAGCGATTTCGCGGTGAAGCTCAACGCCGAGGGCGGGACATTCACGGGCAACGTCCGTACCGACGGCGACCATGACGGCAAAGGTTACATAGTCCTCGACGAGGGAATGAAGCTCCAGCACATCGTCTCCGTAGACACATCCCAGCACTACCGGATATCCATTGCGGCGCATTCCTACAGCGGCGCGGTGGTACGGCTCAAGACGGTCAACGAAACGGTGGGCGCGTATTATATTCCGGCTTCCGAATCGCCGGAGTTCACCATGTTTGCGGTGGACAGCGTGTACCTCTCGGCGGGTCCGGATATTCTCACTTTCGAGGTGATACAGGGAAGCGCCGCGCTGGATTATATCCTTGTGGAAAACTCCTCCGTGCCGGAGAAGTCATGCTATTACGTGTCTGGCTCCTGCGTTGGAAGCTCGACCTCCGTTGTGACGCTCGGGCTGAAGAAGTTCCTTGCCGATAACTACGGAAAGCGGGTTATTGCGGGGCAGACGGTAACTCCCGGCTCCAACGCCGAGATAGACGCGATCGCCCGCGAAACCGGGAGAACTCCCGCAATGCGCACCGGCGACCTGATGTTCTGCACCCCGTCGAAGTATGAAGGCACGAAGGAGTACGCCGATAACGAGGTCGCCGCCGCGCTGGAGTGGGGCAGAAACGGCGGGATAGTTTCCTTCGGGTGGCACTGGTATGCGCCGGAGGGGAAGTCGGATTACTACGCTGATACGAGCACGTTCGTACTCGGCGACGCGGTGACTGACCGCGACATTTCGATGGCGGACGACGAGGAGCTGAAAACTCTCCAGGAAAGCGGGCTTATCTCCGAACAGACGGTGCTTCTGCTGAAGGATATCGACGCGGCTGCGGAGGTTCTTGACAAATTCCGCGGCGAGAATATCCCGGTAATATTTCAGCCGATACCTGACGGCGACAGCAGCATGTACTGGTGGGGCGGCAGCGCGGAAAATTACAATTGGCTGTGGAAGCTGATGTTCCAGCGCATGGACAAGTACCACGGGCTGAACAACCTTATATGGGTGTGGAACGGCAGCAGCGAGGATTATTTCCCGGGCGAGGATTACTGCGACGTTATCGGGCAGAGCTTCTATGAGAACAGCCCGTCGCCGTTTGCGGGGAGGTTCTCGGCGCTTGCGGGCATGACTGACGTTCCGAAGCTGCTTGCGGTGACGAACTGCGACAGGCTCCCATCGCCGGACTACATGCGCCGCGACAGCGCAATGTGGTCCTGGTTCTCGGCGGGCAGCGGAAACTGCATGATAACCAACAATGGGGAGCTTTCCGAAAAATACACGAGCTGGCAGAACCTCCACGATATCTATAACAGCGAGCTGTGCGTGACCCTCGACGAACTTCCGGACTTCGAAGAATACGCATTTCAGGAGGAATAAGTAAATTCGGAATTCGGAATGCGGAATTCGGAATTATGGTGCGCGCTTCGCGCGTTATTTCAATTTGCAGAAAGGCGAACAGCGGTAAAAAAGCGCAGGTACATGTCGGCTTCAATCAATTGAAATGTATCGCGAAGCGATACATTAATTCCGAATTCCTAATTCAGAATTCCTAATTAAAAAAAGCCGGGTCGGTTCTTTAAAAGAGCCGACCCTTTATATTATAGTGCCCGAACTATCAGGAGATCGTGATGCCGGAGATGTAGAACGCGAACGGCTTGCCCTCCGTGCCAGCCTTCGGAACTATCTTCAGCGTGTGCTTGCCGGTATCCATGAAGCTCTTGACCTGAGCGAACTGGACGTAGTTGCCCCAGCCGCCGGTGAAGTCAGCGTCGATGGTTGCCACAAGCTCGTCGTCTACGTATACGTCAGCCTTGCCCGCGTTGCTGGTGAGCTTCGCGTAAAGCAGACCGATATTCTGCGCCTCGACTTCGATAACGAACGCGTCGTCGTCAGTTATCTCAGCGTCGGCGGGAAGCTTTGCGATCCAGGGGTTCTTGAAGCCGCCGAAATCCATCGCCTTCATCTCGAATGCGCCGGTGGAAACAGGCTGAGCCTCGTCTGTGGTGAGAAGCACGGCATTTTCATACTTCGCGCCATCGTCGCCTGCGGGTGCAAGCTCAGGATCTGCGTCGTCGATGCTGTCGAGGTTGTCGGTAACGTACTGGAGGTAGGTAGTCAGCATTGCGCTGAGTATAGCGTGTCCGGACATGTTCGGGTGGATATTGTCGCCGGAGATGTCAGACCACTGAACGTCGTTTGTGTTCAGGAAGTTCAGCATTGCGTCGTGGTAGGATACGAACGGCACGGAGTACTTTTCGGTAACTTCGCCGTGGCATTCCTGCACGCTGGTGCCGTTGTCCTGGGTCATCGCTATGCAGATGATGCCAGGGTTGCTGGAGTGCTTCCAGATCTTGCGGATAAGTCCCTCGTAGGTCAGCTTGTTGATCGCGTTGTTCTGGGATTCGTCGTTTACAGAGAAGTCGATGAATACCAGGTCGGGGTCGTGGCTCAGCACCTGGGCGTCGCAGCGGTGAACGCCTATGTAGGAGCCGGTCGCGCCGATTCCCGCGTTGACGTAGTTCACCTTTGCGTCGGGGTACTGGTTTTCGATCCACTTGGTGGTGAGAGCCGCGTAGCAGTTCTCGTTATCGGCGCCGGTTCCCTGGGTTATCGAACCGCCGAGGTACGCTATGGTGACTTCCTCGCCTGCCTGGAGCTTCTTTATTACCTTCGCTATGCGCGCGGGATTGCCCTGGGTGTACATCAGCAGCGGGAGCATGTCCTCAGCCGCCTTGTCCGCGGTCTGCTGGTCAAGTCCGAGTTTGTCCTGGATCGCCGCGGACAGCAGGTCGGGCTTCATTGCAACGGGAAGCGCGGAAGAGTCGGAAGCGTCAGAAGCGCTGGAATCTGCGGTAGAAACTGTGCTGTCTGCGGTATCCGCGCTGTTTGAGTTATCGGCGGAGCTGTCAGCCGCAGAGGTCTGCTGGCTGTCGGAATCAGCGGAGTTTGCGGAGCTGTTTCCTCCGGAGCACCCAGCCATGCTGAGCACTATTGCTCCTGCCATGATTATTGCGAGGAACTTTTTCATAATAGATTCTCCTTAAATTAAGTAATACGCTTATAAATTAAGTAACATTTAGCTTACTATTAGTATTATACACCTAAAAAAATTAGTTGTCAATAGGTCAGGTCGTAGAAATTACACAATTTGAACTAGCTGCGACGAAACGCGGCGAGTTCCGTTTATATGAGTGAAGATCTTCACAGAAAAGGAGGTGCCTGTGTGAACGACGAGGAAATAATAAAGCTGTTCGAGGCGCGGGATGAAAAGGGGATATCCGCCGCCGGGGAGCGCTACGGAAAGCTCCTGCGCAGCGTTGCGAGGGGGATACTCCGCAGCGAGCAGGACGCTGAGGAATGCGAAAGCGAAGCGCTGCTGCGCGCCTGGAACTCGATACCTCCCGCCAGACCGGAGCGCCTGTGCGCCTATCTTTGCAGGATAGCAAGGCGGCTGGCTCTGGACAGGTACGACTACAACAACGCGGACAAGCGCCGTGCGGAAACGCTCCCGATAGAGGAGCTTGCGGAGTATATAGGCGGCTCCGGGGACGCGGCGGACAGGCTCTCCGAGCGGGAGCTTACCGGTCTGCTGAACGGATTCCTCCGCGGGCAGGATAAGACCACGAGGGTGATTTTCATGCGGCGGTTCTGGTTCGGAGATACCACCGCCGGTATAGCTGAGCGGCTTCACGTCAGCGAAAGCATGGTGAAGTCGCGAATTTCCCGCACTCTGAAGAAGCTGCGGGAGTACCTCAGGAAGGAGGGCTACGATCTATGAAAGACATAAAAAAGCTTAACAGCGCTCTAAACGACATCGACGAGCGACTTATAGAAGAAGCCGCTCAGGCGGGCAGGGCGCGTTCCGTGCCGGGCTGGGTAAAGTACGGCGCGGTGATCGCGGGCGGCGCGGCGGCTGTTATCGCCGTGTGCATATTTACGTCCGGCGGCGGTTCCAGGGGAGTCGACCTTATAGCGCAGAGCGGCTCGCAGACTCAGTACTCTGCGGCTGATTTTACCTCTGCGGAGGAAATGAAGGTCTCCGCTTCCTACGACTGCTGGTCGGCAGGGCTGATGTTCAATACCGACGACAGCACGTTCACGCTGTTTCCGTGCGACGTGTTCGATTCAACGCCCGTCGGGACTTACACGGTAAGCGGAAGTTACATTTCGCTGTACTTCACGCAGCTTGACGATGTGAAATACCGCGGCAGACTGAGCGGGGACGGCAAAGAGATAACGATAGTGAATCCGGACGAGCTGCTGTATAGCTGGGTGCTCCGGGCGGACAGCGGCTCGGAAAAGATAATCGCTGAAAACGGCGGCGAGTATCCCGAAATAGTATTCAGATGGAGCAGCGGCGGGGTGATATCATGCGGAACGTCTGAAACAACGTGTGAGGAAACCGCGGAACACATCGTTGACGAATGGTCCCCTGAAGAAGCGAACGAGATGATAAAGGGCATTCTCACCGAGGACGACGAGGAGCAGGCGCTCCTGAGCCAAATTGAACAGGTGCAGGAGGAAACGAAAGCGCTTCAGGATGACTTTGACAGGCTGTCCGGAGCCGAAGGAACGGCAGAGTCCGAATCGCTCTCCGGGGATATTGAGGAGCTTGACAGAGTCATTGGCGAAAAAGTACAGCAAAGCAGAGAACTTAGCGGCATGCTTGACAGCTACCGCGCTGACCGTTCAGAACGCATCATGCGTGCATTAGTGAGCGGTAATGACCCGCTGAGCATTGATAACGTAAGAGTAACGGCGTACAGCGGCTATGATGAGTGGACGGGCGGAAATCATTACGGTATCGACCTGACCAGCCCGTATATGACGGAGGAAACGGAGATAACCGCTTTCCTGGACGGCACTGTGATTAAGGCTGCGGACAGCGGCTGGAACCTCGGCTTAGGGAAGTACATCGTGATAGACCACGGCAGCGGAATAAGTACGGTATACGCCAGCCTGGGCAGCGTGGACGTCAGCGAGGGGCAGGAGGTCAGCGCCGGAGATACGATAGCCAGAGCCGGCATGACGGGCCGCAGCACAGGGATACACCTGCACTTTGAGATTCGCGAAAACGGCGAGCCGAGCAAGCTGATGAACTCCTATGGGAAAGTGAAGCTCTGCTGGGTGGTCGGCGGAGACGGCGGTCTTATCTCTGAGGTGATGGACGGCTACGGCGGATACTACGGTCATAAGGGCATAGACATCACGGCGGAGCGCGGAACTCCGGTACTTGCCGCCGCAGATGGGAAGGTCTATACTGCCGAGTGGACCGTCGGCTACGGAAAATGCGTGATGATAGACCACGACGGGTACGTCACGGTTTACGGTCATCTTGACGATATCTATGTATCCGACGGGGAGAAAGTAAACAGGGGCGACGCTATCGGAACGATAGGAAGCACCGGGTATATTACAGGCACGGCGCTTCATTTCGAGGTGCGCTTCGGGGATACTGACGAATATGTGTGTATCAATCCGCTGAGTATGCTGCCGGAGCATGCGCGGACTTCCTACTGCATTGAGGAATCGTGAACGTCGGAATCTACTGCGGGATAAAAAAGAGCAGAGCTGCAAAAAGCGGCTCTGCTTTTCGTTATTCGCTGATAAAGCTGATGAATTTTTCGGAGGTCTGCCTTACCTGTTCAGCCAGGCTCCGAAGCCGGAGTGAACACCAGGTTTCCGTCCGGCTGCTCGACCGTTACCCGGCTGTCCGATACCAGCGCGTCGGCAGCGGAGCTGTCGGAATGGTAGTAGTCGGCGGTGTAGATGAAGAACGCCGCAGCCACAATAGTTATCACGGCAAGAACTTCAATAAGTAATTGCAGTCTTGTCCTTTTTGGTTTTCCTGTCATTTTGTGTCCTCGCTTTTGCTCATAGCGTATTGTATATTAATAATAGTATATTCAGCGGAATATGTGGATCGCGCCTATAGCATATTTGCCGCGGAGTGTAAATAGATGGGTAAGCCGCATAACTGATTTGAGGAGTTTTTCAGCGAGCAGGTCACAGAGCAGGAGTTTTCCCTTGACACGCCTTTAGATGTACAGTATAATTGTTGTAAACAACTGGTCACCTCTAAAAACCTTGTTTGAGAGAAAATGTGTATAGCACACCGACTGCTTCTTCAAACCTCCTCGTAAGGCATACAGCCTTACTTCGTCGGCTTTCATCGCATTCGGCGCACTCTACCCATTTTCCCTTTTCAAACCGGTTTTTAGAGGTTCCCAACTAAAAACTCGATGATGAATCCGGAGGGACTGCCGGATTTGTTTCAAGAGATTTAAAAATTTTTAGAATAGTGCAAAAAAATGCCTTCTGGCTTGCTTTATGAGTAAAGGACAATACCGAAAACGGCTGTAAGGTGTTGCCACTAAGGACAAGGAGGTCACTGATGTGCTGATAATCACGAGCGACAATTTCTCTCAATATTACCGGGAACACATTCAGACAGTGTATCGGATAGCGCTTGGAATCATACGTATACCCGAGGAAGCCGAGGATATAGCCGCGGACTGCTTCACGGCAATGATAAACAAGGCGGAATTCAACGACGAGAACCATCTGAAGGCGTGGCTTATAGTCACTGCCGAACACAAGGCGCTGAACGTGGCGAAGTCCGCGCGAATGAAAAGAACAGTGCCGTTGGATTCGCTCCCCGAGCGTTCGGCGGAGCCGTGCGGGCGCAAACAGGAGCTCCGTGAAATGGTGCTGGGACTTCCGGACAAGCTGAAAACTGTAACTTACCTTTACTACTACGAAGATATCCCGGTCAGCGATATCGCGGCGGCGGTCGGGATAAGCGAAAACAACGTATACCGGCGGCTTGCGCAGGCGCGGAAACTGCTTAAACTTGCATTAAAGGAGGGAGAGCTATGACAAAGCAGGAGCTTATAAATACATACGATTCCATGTCTATGCCGGAAGAGCATGTCGAAGCCATCGAAGCAAGACTTAAAAAGCTCTACGATAACCCTTCCCCCTCTTCCGCGCCCGAAGTCCCGGAGGAATCCACCAGGGAATACAAGTTTGACAGAAAGAAGCCGTCCGCTGTAAAGGCTGCTGTGATCTCTATTTCTGCTGCGGCAGCGGCTGTGCTTCTGGTGTTCGGCGGAAGGTACCTGATAAATGGACTTCCGATATCCTCTGATCCTCCGCTTGACGCCGAAACTGAAGAAACTTCGGAACCGCCCTATGACACGGAGGAGATACGCTTTGAAAGCGCGGACGACATTCCCGGGTACGAGCGCGCTGGATATTACGACGAATATGAGCATTCCCTGATCCCGGGCGCGGACAGCGGCAAGGCGGGTTCCCTATTCACTCAGCGGCTGCGCGATGGGAAGCCGGTTTCGGTCGTGCGCATAAAGATCACTTCCGCGAACTCCTGGGATGAAATGAATTACACCGAATACCACGCGGTAATTACAGAGTGCCTTTCCGGAAAGCAGCTTAACCTGAATATTTCAAATGAGGTAACTTTTCGGCTTGGAAGCACGCATTCTGAACAGATTATCGGCGAGCCTTCCCTTGCCGCGGGCGACGAGCTTATTGCAGCCGCAGCCGAGGACGGCGGTGAGAAATCCCTTGTTGATCCCGAAGAGCTGCTGTTCGAGTGTTTCACGGTCAAAGGGCGGAATTTCGCGGCGCAGCGGCATTGGTATTGGCTCGACCTTGCGGATAACGCCTTTAACCATCAGCACGGAGATATCCGCCGTATCACTACTGTAACCGATGATCCGGTTTCTTACTACGGCATATATGAGCAGGGCGAGCTTGCCGCAGCGCTGGAGAAACTGGTGCTTGTCTCGGACGAAGCGCTTTCACTCGGCACAGAGCCGCTTCCAAACCTGTACAGCGATTTCACGCTTGATTTCGGGCTTGTCGAGCCGTTCTGCTATTACTGGTTCGATGAAAACAACGAGCTTATCAGCATCGACGCGCGGGAAGACATTTTCGGAAACGTCCACGGTCTGGACGACGAGGACGTCCCCGACGTGTACTGCGCTGGCTTCTGCGAGGACGATCTCGGCTGGTATATGCAGGCTTCCAATAGAAACGGCGGGGACAGCATGTACTGGATACCAAAAAATGATCCGGAGCATATGTACCGATATGATTTCGGCAGCGACAGTTCGCATACAAGAAGCGATTACTCCGAGCGCTACATAAGGCAGGGGAAGGGCGACTGGTCGTTCTCCGACCCGAACAGCGACGGCAGCTTTTACGCTTCCGCACAGCAGATAAGCGGCAGGCAGCCGGTCGAAAACTATGTCGGGAAGATATCCTGGCTCGGCAAGGAAAAGCTCTGCGCCGATCACGGAGAGAGCTGGGCGGCGGAGTTCAACAAGTGGTACGACTGCGGCGAAACCATTGAAATGGATGGGTTCAGCTATACCCGCAGGCTGCTGATGGGCGCAGGCGGCGGGAAACCTCCCTATTATTACGGCGTGGGTGACGTCTGGCTCATCGACCACACCGACACAAGAATAGTCGCGGCGTTCCGCTTTACCGCCGATGATGACGTCAGCAATCATGCTGCTGCGCGGTATTTTATCCTCACTGCGGAATACCAGAACGGAACATGGCAGGAAAGCTGGCAGGAGCGTACAAATATCGACGCAATGATGATGCAGGGGGTTATAGCGCCTGCAAATTTCAGCTCCGGATACCGCGACGAGCGGTTCGCGTGGGGTACGGACTACTATGCTGCGCTGATAACCACAGGTTCTGACCTGTTTAGCTATGACCGGGCAACAGATGAATACTACCTGATAAATTCCTACAAGTACTCGCGTTATCTACAGATCGACGATGTGCTGTATATTATCGGGCAGGAGCCTGACAGCAGCGGAATGTACCTTTCGGCTTATCAGGTAGGTTCGGGAGAGCTTTCGTTCCAGAGCCCGTATATAGCGGGAAGTTCAGCAAAGGAGTTCTTCCTTTCGCCGGACAATAAATACATTATAATAGTAACCGCCGATGGCGATGAGCAGGAGCGGCTTTATGTCTGCGACCGTTATACAGCCGAGTTTGCCGCAACGGCTGTGAATACTTCCGGTGAAACGCAGTTCGCGCTGGACGACAGCGGATTCACTATAACCAAGGACGGCGGGGAACAGCGTACCGACTATGATTTTGAAAACCTTGACGGAGGGCAGGGAGGTTCATCAGGCATACAGTCCGATGGTGAAAGCGGCTGCATTCTTGTAACCTCCCCGTACATAAACCGCGGTGAAATGCAGACTACTTTCGTTGAAAGCTCGCTGTATTACTACGATACGGCTGAGAAAAAATACAGTCTGCTGATTAAAGGGAATTTCAAGGCGGGCGTAGAGGACGGAAAAACCGTCTACGTGGTAATGGACGCAGGTCAGGGAAACTGCATTTACAGCGCAGAAAACGGCGACTGCCGGACGCTCGTGGACAGCGCGTTCTTTGAGCTTCATGAAGTTCCGTCTGATAATTTCACAGTTGAGGTGCGCTCAGGCAGAAATCTTGCTATGATATTTGAGGACGCTAATAATACAGTCTGGCAGTTCGATAAGTACACCGGAAAGTTCATCACGGGCGAAACGCCCGCCGGGGAGGATCCTCTGCTTACGGAAAACGCCCCGGCTGAGGGCGGGGCGTACTACGATGATGTGTTCAAAGAATTTAACATGAATCCTTCTATCACAGGGTATTCTTCCTATGAGGATCTGATCGGCCTTCTGAAGGAAGCGGAGACGCACTACGGCTCAAAAGCGCAGTTTTATCTGTGCCGTACGGTGCGCGTCCTGCCGCAGAAGGAGGCGCGGAAGTATGTCGGATCTTCTGGCGATAGAACTGTCTACGAGGTTCAGATAGTAGAAAATCTGATAACCGGGGAACAGCTTGACAAAACTGTAATGCTTGTTATGACGATGGGTTCGCCGGAGATTCAGGAAAAGGGCGACCCGATCTACGCGCCGGGCGAGCTTTTCACCTGCGCAATGCTTGAGGACTCTGAGAAAGGCTGCATGCAGGCGGTTTACGGTTATCGCTATGACGTTCGGCTTGACGGAAACAACAGAATAGCATATTCCCGCCGGAATCTGGAGCTTGACGGCCTGGCTCTCGCGGATTCGCAGGACGTATCGGTAAGCGCAGTGACGAGCACATCAAAGAACCCCGCTGTATATTCTCAGCGTCTGCCGCTTTCGTCGGTTGCAAATTTTGTGGCAGGAGAATGGTCAAAAAATGGGATAGGATAGAGATTATCCACATATTAAATGCTGAAGCGGGGCTGGAAACAGCCCTGCTTCTTTATGTAATTAGTCGTTGCCGGGTTGTTATCCGCAGTTAAGGCAAAGATAAATCTTATAATAGGAGATCAACCCGAGATTTTTCGGTTTTTGCGGTCGGCTTCATGGAACAGTTTTCTTTAATCCACACAGCAAAACAGCCGTCCCACTCCGGGACGGCTGAGAAAAATCGGATGTTTTGCGCCGATTGACATCGGCGCAAAACGCTGGCACCCCTTGTAGGAATCGAACCTACAACTGCCCCTTAGGAGGGGGCTGTTATATCCATTTAACTAAAGAGGCATTCAACACTTAAATAGTATATCACAAACCGCGAGGTAATTCAAGGGCAAACAGTAAATTTAGCTATTCTGCATAAAATTCCCGGAGATTTTTGTTGATAATCAAGAATACTATGCATTTAGAGGTGAATAATACATCACAAAACGATCAAAAAAATATAAGAGGGATACGTGGTTAGGTAATTTGCTTAATTGGGGTAAAACCGCATTGCAATAGGATTTGCTGAGTGCCGAATTTAAGCGGTTACAAGCTGTTAACAATTGTGAATAAAAAATGACGAAAGATTTATTCAAATTGCACATTGACGAAAAGCCCCCGAAAATGTTATATTGTATTACAAGGATATCTGTGTCCCGATGCACAGTGTATGCCTTGAACGGTTTTCCCGCCGGGTAATGCTCCGGCAGGTAAAGTTTTTAAGGAGGATCATTCTAATGAAGATCACAAAGATTCTTTCCGCAGTAGCTGCAGCAGCAGTAGCAACAGCCGCTGTCTCCGCAACTGCAGGCGCAACCCTTACCATTCCTACTGGAATCAATACCGGTCTGTCTGCGACAACAGGCATGTGGATGGTAGCTCTTTACAACTCCCCTGATGAGACAACAGGCAACCCTGGCATAGACTACGGTATCGACCTTACTTCCATTGCTTCCATCTCCGTAACGGTTACTCCCTCCGATCCTGACTGGTGGGACGGCACATTCGGCGGCGGAATCATCACTTCCTGCGGCCCTGCTTCCGCTACTCCCGCAGATCACAACTGGCCTTCCAACGAGTACTGGGGCGTTCTCGACGAGGATCTCGGCCTTGAGACTCTCGCTGCTGACAAGCCCGTTCAGTTCGTTAAGACCGGCGACCTGACCTACACCGGCACCGTTACTCTCGACGACAGCAACTGCATCTATGACGTTACTTCCATTGACGGCGGCTACGCTCAGGTTGGTATCCAGGAGTGGGGCGCTACAATGCTCGACATGACCGTTACCGATCTTACCTGCTATGACGCTGCCGGCAATGTTATCATTTCCTTCGACGGCGCAGGCTATGTAGATTCCGATAACGCTGCTCAGGCTCCTGCTGCTGACGACAACACCGCAGCTACAGTTGACGCCGAGGCTCCCGCAGACACCACTGCTCCCGCAGACACCGCTGCCACCACCGAGAAGGGCTCTCCTGACACCGGCGTTGAGGGCATCGCAGCTGTTGCAGGCGTTGCAGTAGTAGCAGCCGGCGCAGTTCTCCTCTCCAAGAAGAGAAAGTAATTTAATTCGTTTGTTGCCTGTTTCGGCAGGATACATATTTATTTTAAGGAGGATCATTCCTATGAAGATCACAAAGATTCTTTCCGCAGCAGCTGCAGCAGTTGTAGCTGTATCTGCAGTAGCAGTTAGCGCAAGCGCAGACTTCCGCCCCGTTACCGGTGGCGCTGAGTACTGCCTCGCAGACGGTACCGGCAACTACGGTATCTGCCTGTTCTCCGACGGCACCAACAAGGATAACGTTCCCGCAATGTCCGTTGATATCGACCTCTCCCAGGTTACTCACGTTGCATTCACCTTCGATGTAATCGACGACGCTGACAACCGCGACTGGTGGGACGGCATGGGCGGCGGCACTATCGTTGTTTCCGCACACTCCGACAAGACCAACGATGACGCAGATCTGTACAACAAGTACAACTGGGCAACTGCTGGCAACTTCTGGGGCGTTATCGACGAGGATCTCGGCCTTGAGACCCGCGACGATACTCAGGGTATCCTCGCTGAGAAGGTTGGCGACTACACCTACAAGATCGAGGCTGACGTTATCAACCCTGTTGCTAACGGCGACATCGGCAACCTCTCCCTCTACAGAATCTTCATGCAGGCATGGAGCTTCACAATGTCCGATATCGAAGTTGTAAAGACCGAGCTGTCCGACGCTAACGGCAACGTTCTCGCTACATTCGACGCTCTTGGCAACGTAACCTACGGTGCAGGCGCTGCCGCTGACGAGACTCCCGCTGCTGATGACAACACCGCTGCTGACGCTGCTACAGTAGACGCTGAGGCTCCTGCAGCTACTACCACCACCACCGAGAAGGGCTCTCCTGACACCGGCGTTGAGGGTATCGCTGCTGTTGCTGGCGTAGCTGTTGTAGCTGCTGGCGCAGTTGTTCTCTCCAAGAAGAGAAAGTAATTCACTTACATAGTGAAAAAGAAAATTTCAGAATTTTTTAAAAAAGCTGAAACTTTTCTTCAAAGTTCCGTGACTACCGTAGTGCAAAAGGTCAATGAGAAAAAATTAAAAAACTTTTTAAAAGTTTTTGAAACTTTTTCGAGTTCGCCGCTGACTACGGTGGTGAGCGGAAATTGATCCGTTTAACACATCCGAGTGCCCGATAACTCAGAGATGTTTTAAAAAACAATAACTAGGAGGACTATTATGTTAAGAAGAAGAATTCTTGCTTCTGCTATGGCATCTGTAATGGCTATTGGTTCCGTTGCAGTTGTAGCTTCCGCAGAAGACACAGCCGCTGCTACCAAGCAGGTTAAGACAAAGGCTGACCTCGAGGCTCTGGTAAAGAGCTACGATTCTTTCCGCGCTAAGGAAATCAACGACTACGGTTCTATGTCTGGCGAGAAGTTCCTGGACGCCCTTGAGTATGCTGATAATGTTATCAACGACAGCGCTTCTACTGTTGATGATTACACTGTAGCTTACCAGATGGTAACAGCAACTTACAACTCTCTGAAGATCTACACCACAGAAGAGCTCGCTACCCTCATCAAGGCTAACAAGTCTAAGTATGACTCCAAAAACATCCTCAACGATGAGCTGAACGATAACCTGTATGATGGCGACAAGTGGGATAAGTTCGTAAGCGAGTATGAGAGTGCAGAGGACGTTCTTGATTCCAAGGATTCCCGCATCATCTCTGATGCTTACGAGAGCCTGACTGATGCAGCTGCTAACCTCGGTGGTCTTACCGTTGTTACAAAGGCTCAGTTCAGAACCGCTCTGAAGAACTACGAGACCCAGAAGCAGAACATCTACAGATATGATACATGGAGAAGAGGTACTGTAAGCGGCGATCTCGGCGGCGTTGATGATTCCTGGAAGTTCAGCGTAAACACTTCCTACGGCGCTCTCTACAGCGTAATCACCAATGATGAGACCGACTTCTACAACATGTACGATGAGCTCGATTCTTACAAGAACGTAAGCAAGACCAGTAAGGAAGACATCGTAAAGGCATATAAGAAGGCATCTTCTTATGCAACAATCCTCGGCGCTTGGGCTCCTGATGACACTGCAAGAGCTTCCAAGGCTACTGTTAAGAGCCTCATCGACAAGTATCGTGGAGTACTCGTATTCAACTACGACAGAGATGACGCTTACGCTCTGCTCGACCAGATCGCAGCAAAGACCACTCTCGGATATGACAAGGATAAGTCCGCTGACGAGCCTTGGACTCTCGAGGTTGCTAAGGATGTTTCCGTTGATGACTACTCCAACCAGTGGCACAACTCTGGCAAGGTAACAAAGCTTACCGAGGCACACATCAATGTAAAGAACACCAATGTTGCAGTTTACATTCCTACCAAGGATAACCTGTGGACTGGCGACCCGATCCTCGCTGCTGGTACTGATTATCAGACCAACAAGATCAGCGGTGTATCCTACAAGCTCTTCAGCAAGGGCAGCACAATCGACCTGACTGATTACATCAACGTAACTGCTGCTGATGTAAACGCTCACAAGAATGACGCTTACGCTCCTGCTGTAGCTGTTAAGGCTGAAAAGACCACTGCTGGTGACAAAGCAAGAGCTGCTGTTGCAGATGCTAACAAGGCTATCGCTACAAACGACGCTAAGGCTACCAATGTAGCAGATGTTGATACCGCTGTAGCTGCTAAGGACGCAAAGATCCAGGAAGCTTGGAAGACCTTCAAGACCGGCTATCTGGCTGCTTATGCAAACTTAAAGAAAGCTATCAAGGCTGTTGAGGATGCACTCAATGCTTATTCTTCCGCTGCTAAGACTGCTACTCAGGCTTCCAGCGATGCTGACGCGATCCTGGCGGCAGGCGCTGACCTCAAGGCTGCTATCGCTGCAATGAACGAGTACTTCGGCGAGAACGGCGTAAATGGTGCAGCACTTACTGCTTATGCAACTGTTACAGGTTGGGATTTAATCCCGTGGGATGCTACTGGTGCAGCTAAGGAAGTTGTTAAGGCAGCTCAGCCCATCGTTGACAGCGTTGCTGACATCAAGAAGGAAGCATATCCTAGAGATGCATTCGTTGAGGAGCAGTACACCAAGTACGGCCTGTCCAACAATACCGAGAACGAGGGCACTGATTCCTACGGCGATAAGATCGGCGAGTGGATCTTCAAGGACTACGTTCAGCTCACAACTGACGCTATCCAGACCACAAAGGGCAAGACCGCACAGATCAAGCACGTTGACCTTGCTACAGCTCTTGAGCTTGCTGAGCTCTACATCGAGGGCGACAAGACCAAGCTTGCTGACGCTGCACAGAACGACATCTACAACCTCTGCGACACAACTGGCGAGTTCGTTGAGGGCTCCGCTAAGGGTTCCGCAGCTGAGTGGACTGTTGTATACAGATACCTGAGCTACGCTCTGTCTGACAAGTATGATCTGGTTGCTGCTAAGTACACCAAGGCACAGGTTGCTGATCTGCTTGAGAAGTCCTATGACCTCGCTGAGAAGACTGGCGACGCTGGTCTGTTCGCAGCTCACCACGATACTCTCGTTGATGTACGTAAGGAAGCAAGCGAGTGGATCGCAGCTGCTAACAAGGAGAAGAAGTACAAGGATAACGTAAGTGCTCCTAACGGCGTACTCGCTACATCCATGTATGATAAGCTCAAGAATGCATACGATGCACTTGAGAAGGACTACAACGCATTCAAGTACAGCTTCGGTGAGATCTACGTTGCTCTCTCCACTTACGCTGAGATGATCGACGAGGGCGAGCTCGTTGCTAACGACACTCTGAAGACCGCTATGGAGCAGACCGCTCTGAAGCTCTCTACTGTTGAATCTCTTGATGACGCACTCTATAAGGATTCTTGGGAAGCTAACACGGCAGTTGACTGGACCATCGACAACGATGCATACACAAGCGATCGTTTCTTCAACGATTACAACAGAGTATTCACCAGCAACGATAACTACGAGCTGGCTACCAAGACCAAGGCTGGCAAGGCAAAGATCCACAAGCCTGATGATTCTTCCGCTGCTAAGTCCCACAAGGAGCTGAAGGAAGCTTATGAGGCTCTCCTGGCTGAGGTTACTAAGCAGACCACTCCTACAACTGTTCTCGGCGATGTAAACGGCGACGGCGTAGTTAACGCTCTCGATGCTGCTGCAATCCTGAAGGCTGTTGTAAACAACACTGCTATCGACGTAGCAGTTGGCGACTACAACGCTGACGGCGCAGTTAACGCTCTTGATGCTGCTGCAATCCTGAAGTTCGTTGTATCCCAGGCTTAATTTCAGCTTAGACTGATACTAACGCTTAATTGGTTTCACCCCGGGGCGTAAGCCCCGAGGCGGAACTTAATTAATAAGCTATAAAAAAATATGGAGGAAAACTATATGAAGAAGATTCTTTCTCTCGGCGTTGCTGCTGCAGTTGTATCTCTGACCGCTGTTGCTGCTTCTGCTGCTATCGCTCCTGCATTTGACACAGATGCTCCTGTTGCAGGCGAAACTTTAACTGTTCAGGTCGTTGCTAACGGCATGACACAGGAAGCTACTACTTTCACTGTTAACGCTTCTGAGGGTCTGACCCTTACCGCTAACGAGGCTGTTACCGGTGGTATCTTCAGCACTGAGACCAACAAGTTCGCTTGGGCTGGCACTGCAGTTCCCGCTGACGGCACTGTTCTCCTGACCCTCACCTACACTGTTGACGCTGCTGCTGATTCCGAGGTTTCCGTATCTCTGACTCCTGACGCTGGCTTCACAGACATCTCTGCTGACGCTGTTGCAGCTGTAGTTGTTGCTGGTGCTTCCACCGACGTTCCTAACGTAACTGTTGAGACCACTGAGACTGTTGAGACTGTTGAGTCCACCGAGCAGCCCACTGTAATCGAGACAGCTGAGACTGATGAGACCACCGAGACCGTTGACACCAAGCCTGCTGATGATGGCAAGGGCAACCCTGGTACTGGTGTAGCTCTGGCTGTAGTTCCTGCTGTTCTGGCTGGCGCTGCAATCGTAGTTGCTAAGAAGAGAAAGTAATTCAGTAACAACTGAATGAACCTCGCTTCTAAAGGTTAACAAGATCCCGTCCCGCAAGGGGCGGGATTTTTGTGTTTCCGGATGTCTGAATCGAAGTTTCGGGTGTATAGTCAGATTTAATAAACTTTTGCAAAATTGTTTGTGCACAATGACGGAGAAAGGCTAAAGTCAAAAGTATTTAAGAAAATAAGTTAATTGCGAAAAAATGTAAGTTTGCTGTGGCACAAAATATAGAATAAGATATGAGCAAAAACGCAACCTGACACAATATATAGAATGGAAGGGTTTTGCAACTAAAAGTTGACTCAGAGAAAGGTTGTGAAGTGCAATTTATATAACTTGACTAAAAAAAGGCGTGGGTTATTGACATTAGCGGTTAAATTTGATATAATTAATACGGTATATATGATGGCGGTGTTATGGAATCGTGTGTATTCCGTCAGAATTCCGCGGACATGAGAGGTTTATATGAACAGCATAATTGAAGCCCGGAATGTCTGCATGGACTTCGCAATCGGGGACGGAAGCATCGTACATGCACTAAAAGGAATAAACCTACAGATACCGCCTAACCGGTTGTCTGTACTGCGCGGACGTTCCGGTTCGGGCAAAACTACTCTAATAAATATCCTCGGCGCACTTGATCGACCAACATCGGGGGAGGTCATGTTCCTGGAGGACGGACGCGATATCACAAAACTCCCGGATAAGGACCGTGACCGGCTAAGGCGGGTCGATATGGCGTTTGTGTTCCAGTCAGTTGCGCTGATCTCCACCATGACAGCGTTTGAAAATGTCGAATTTGCGCTTCGGCTAACCAAGCTTCCATATAAGGAGCGCGTCGAGCGTGCCCGGCAGAGCCTGATCCAGGTGGGTTTGGAGAAAAGAATGAATCACCGTCCCGGCGAGATGTCAGGCGGTGAACAGCAGAGAGTTGCGATCGCCCGAGCGATATCGCACTCGCCAAAGATCATTTTTGCCGATGAGCCTACAGCGGAGCTTGATTCCCCGACAGCAATGGCGGTAATGAAGCTCTTCAGAGACCTTGTAAGACAAAATGATCTGACAATAGTAATGACAACGCATGACACCACAATGATGGATTTGGCTGATATCGTTTACACGCTGGAAGACGGCGTGATTTCTGATGTTAAGGAGAATCATCCGGAGGAGGGCGCAGATGCCTAAAAAGGTGCTTCTAGCCCCGCCTGAAAACATCATGGTGCAGGCTGAGAATCTCGTGAAGATCTACAAATCGCGCGATGTTGAAGTAATGGCGCTCCAGGGTCTTGACCTCACGGTCGAGCGCGGGGAGCTGATGGGGATCGTCGGGGCCAGCGGAAGCGGCAAGTCTACATTGCTGAACATGCTCGGCGGACTCGACAGGCCATCAGCGGGAAGCCTTTACGTAGACGGCGTTGATATGCTGAAATTCACAGAGAAGGATTTCATAGAATATAAGCGAAAGACCGTAGGGTTTGTGTGGCAGAACAACGCACGAAACCTTATTCCATACCTGACCGCCAAGCAGAACGTCGAAATGCCGATGCTGCTCTCCGGGTTCAGCGGAAGGAGCCAGCGGGCAGACGAGCTGCTCGACATGGTCGGACTTTCACATCGCAAGAACAGCCGGCTGGATCAGATGTCCGGCGGTGAGCAGCAGAGGGTTGCGATAGCGATAGCGCTTTCGAATAACCCGAAGCTCCTGCTTGCGGACGAACCGACCGGTTCAGTCGACACGGCGACGTCGAAACTGATACTGGACGTGTTCAGAGAACTTAACAGGGCAATGGGCGTTACTATTATAATTGTAACGCACGATACAAAGCTTTCAGCACAGATAGACCGCGTGGTGGCGATCCGGGACGGAAAGACATCTACCGAACTTGTGCGGAAGTCGGGCATTGCAAAGTCGTTCGGCGAGCTGAACGAGCAGGAGGAGAACTCACACGAGGAACTCACCGTGCTTGACAGGGCAGGGCGGCTTCAGATCCCCAAGGAGTACCTTGAGGAACTCGGGCTGCGGGGCGGCGACAAAGTCCGCGTCGAGCTTGAGGAAGGCAAGATCTCCATTTACCCGCGCGGCATCGCGGACAAGGCTAGTAAATAATCGGGAGGGAGAACCCGATTTGCTGCAAAGCAGTATTTAGGAAAGGTGGATTTCACTGTGGCAAAAGAGCGAAAAGCCAGACTGAAGAGAGTCACTTCATTGTTCATGTCAGCCGTAATGGCGGCGACTCTCGTACAGGTCCAGCTGGCGCCCGGCGCTGCTGCGGAGGAGGAGAGTGCAGACTCATCGTCCTCCACGACCGTTAACGCGGACAGCCTGAGCATTGTCAGCAACAAAAACGCGTACAGAAAGTACATAGCAAGATATCCGGACGCTGCAAAGCCGATGGAAGAGGTAAACATTGACGTTACAAAGTTCGAGCAGAGCGACGACATCAATGTTCAGCTTGAGGACTACGACGGCGAAAAGAAGTGTGTAGCCTGGGTGGACTGCGAAGGCACCCTGACATGGAAGTTCGACGTTAAGACCGCTGGTCTGTACAACCTCGAGATGTTCTATCACCCCATCACCGCGACCAACACCACTATCGAGGTCGAGATGAAGATCGACGGAGAGTATCCGTTCGACGAGGTGAAGCTGGTAGAGCTTGACCGCTACTGGCAGAACGAAACTCATATCGGCTGGGACGCACGCAAGAAGAACCAGAAGCGTCCTCCCCAGGTTGAGTACAACACTTGGGTAACATACCCGATCAAGGATAAAGACGGACTTATCAATACTCCGTACTTCTTCTACCTTTCCGAGGGCGAGCATGAAATCTCGCTCACAGGTATAAAGACAAACTTCTACCTCAAGAGCATGAAGTTCTACAACACCGAGGAGCTGCCCAGCTATGCGGACATCAAGCCCACACAGGAGCAGATCGACGCTACTCCGGCATTCGGCAGCAGCGAGGATATAGGTCACATCGAGGCAGAGAACACTTACTACACAACTTCCTCGACCCTGTATCCTACATACGACAGAACTGACTACTCCGTCAGCCCGTCTCACCCGGTAAACAAGCGCTACAACACAGTCGGCGCTGATACCTGGGATCAGGCTACCCAGACCATCGCATGGCAGGTAGAGATCCCTGAGGACGGTTACTACAAAATGCAGATCAGATGCCGTCAGAGCACGATGCGCGGATTCTTCTCCAACCGCCGCGTCTACGTTAACGGCGTTGTTCCCTGCAAGGAGCTTGACGATGTCAGGATCCAGTACAACCCCAACTGGCAGACTGTTGAACTCAAGGACGAAAACGGCGAGTACATCTATCTGTACCTCCACAAGGGTACTAACGAGATCGCACTCGAGGCTATCCCGGGCGACATCGGTCCGGTAATGGAGCGCCTTGACGACCTCATCTTCCAGATGAACTACTACTACAGACGTATCCTCATGATCACCGGTCCTTCCCCCGACGAGTACAACGACTACTACCTCGAGGATCAGATCGACGGTCTGTTTGACTTCCTCCAGACTGCTGTAGATACTCTCTACGCAGAGAAGGCAGGTATCGAGTCACTCACTGGTCAGGGTTCCGAGGCTTCAACGCTTCAGACTATGGCGGTTATCCTCCAGATGGCTATTGACCACCCCGAGGATCTCCCGCAGATGCTTTCTTCCATCAAGGATCAGATCTCCGCTGTTTCCGCATGGATGAGAGACTATCGTGACCAGCCGCTTGAGATCGACTATATCGAGGTAAAGTCCACGCACGATAATTTCCGCGACAGCTCCACGAACTTCTTCTCAGCTCTCGCATTCGGCTTCCAGGCGTTCATCGGCTCCTTCTTCGAGGATTACACCTCCGTGTCTGACTCCACAGGTGTTGAAAAGACGATGAACGTATGGGTTTCCCTCGGCCGTGACCAGGCTACTGTTGTTAATGAGCTGGTAAGCTCCGAGTACAACCCCAACAGCGATACCAAGGTAAGCATCTCGCTGGTACAGGGCGCCGTTCTTGAGGCAACTCTCGCCGGCAAGGGTCCTGAGGTCGCACTGTTCATCGGCGGCGACTTCCCTGTAGTCTGCGCTTCCAGAGGTCTGCTTGTCAACCTCAAGGAACAGCCCGGATACGATTCCGTCGTAAGCAGATTCACACCTGACGTTACAACTCTTTATGAGTTCAACGGCGGCGTTTACGGACTCCCGCTCACCGAGAACTTCCCGATGCTCTTCTACCGTACCGACGTACTGGAGGAACTGGGCTACACCGAGCCTCCCGCAACATGGGACGACCTCATCAACATGCTGCCTGATATCCAGAGAAAGTACCTTGAGGTTGGTCTGATCCTTCCGTCCAACATCTCATCTCAGGTATTCGACGCAGGCAACACGTTCGTACTGCTGATGCTCCAGACAGGTCAGGATTTCTACAACTTTGACGAAGCAAGCGGCCAGTACGTTTCCACAACATTCGACACAGAGGCTGCCGTTGAGGCGTTCACCAAGTGGACTAAGTTCTACACGGTTTACGACTTCGACCAGACCTACGACGCATTCACACGATTCAGAACCGGTGAGATGCCGATGCTGCTCCAGAACTACGCGTTCTATAACCAGCTCAGCGTTGCGGCTCCTGAGATCAAGGGTCTGTGGTCATTCGCACACGTTCCGGGTTCCTATGTGACCGATGAGAACGGCAACAAGGTCAAGGACGAAAACGGCAACTACAAGATCAACTACACGGCAAACTCCGGTTCCTCCGGTGCAGTTATCTTCACAAGCTGCAAGGACGTAGGCGCAGCTTGGAACTTCATCGACTGGTTCACCACCACAGATGTTCAGGTAGAGTACGGTAAGACGATCGAGGCTATCTTGGGTCCGATGGGTCGTTACGACACCGCAAACGTCGAGGCGCTTTCCAGACTGAACTGGTCTACTTCTGAGTACGCTAAGATCAGCGACCAGATGAACAACCTGAGAGAAGTTCCGATCATTCCGGCTTCCTACGCAGTTACACGTAACGTTTACAACGCATTCAGAGCGGTTGTAAACAACCAGAAGAATCCGAGATATCAGCTCAGCTCCTACAACAGAGACATCAACTCTGAGATCGTAAGAAAGCTGAAGGATCTCGGCTACTACAATGGTTAAGGTCAATACCCTTCCCGCGAAAGCGGGAGGGATACCGTACCATAAGAAAAATAGGAGGAATCAGCTTGTTCGGTAAAGAGAAATCGCAGTATATCGAGGACAGCAAGTTCCGTTATACGATGCGTGAAATGAAGAAGAACGGCAGCGCATATATCCTCGCTCTCCCGTACTTCCTTTTGTTCCTGATATTCACAGGTATACCGGTCGTTATCTCCCTCCCTGTAGGCTTCACGAACTTCAACATGGTTCAGTTCCCGCAGTGGGTAGGACTCAGCAACTTCTATACTCTGTTCCTTCAGGACGACGTTTTCCTTATTGCTATCCAGAATACGCTTGTATTCGCTATCATCACCGGCCCGGTCAGCTACATAGCGTGCTTCCTGCTGGCTTGGCTCATCAATGAGATGCCCGGCCCGCTGAAAACTGTATTTACATACATTTTCTACGCTCCGACCCTTGCTGGTAACATCTACGCAACATGGCAGCTCATCTTCTCCGGCGATACCTACGGCTTCCTGAACTCCGTTCTCATCAGCCTTGGTCTCATCAACGGCCCTCAGCAGTGGCTGACCGACGCAAGATACATTCTCATGTGCGTAATCATCGTACAGATGTGGATGTCCCTTGGCGCAGGCTTCCTTTCTCTGCGTGCAGGCTTCCAGGGCATTGATAAGTCCGGCTACGAGGCTGGCGCTATCGAGGGTATCAAGAACCGCTTCCAGGAACTGCTCTATATCACGATCCCCGCTATGGGCCCGCAGCTTCTGTTCGCGGCTGTAATGCAGATCACATCTTCCTTCACCGCTGGTGATATCGGCAGATTCCTGACCGCATTCCCGTCTACTGACTACGCAGCGCACACGATCATGACCCACGCATTCGACTACGGTTCAGTCCGTTACGAAATGGGTTACGCCTGCGCTATCTGCTTCCTGCTGTTCATCGTGATGATACTCGTTAACAACGTTATCCGCAAGGCGATGGCAGGAATACTCGATACTTAAGGAGGACGGAAGATGCGCATTATTAAGAAAAGAAAAAAGTGGGGAGGCTCCCGCGGCGGTGATATCGCGATCTTCATTCTGCTCGTGCTTATCGGACTGTTCATGCTCTTCCCGATCTATCTGTCGGTAATCCAGTCGATCAAGCCAGTCGAGGAACTGTTCGTGTTCCCGCCTAAGCTCTACGTTCAGCGACCCACCTCGCAGAACTTCGAGGACATGCTGAAGGTTGCAGGCTCCCTTGACGTACCGTTCTCAAGATACGTTTTCAACTCCGTATTCGTTTCTGTAGTCGTTACAGTAGCCCAGCTCTTCCTTTCATCTTCCGCAGCTTACGTGCTGTCGAAGGTCAAGGCTCCGGGCGTAAAGGCTATGAACAAGGTCATTGAAATTGCCCTTCTGTTCACTTCCTCTGTAACCTACATCGTACAGTACATCGTTATGGCTGGTATGGGCATGATCGATACATACTGGGCTATCACGCTGCCGTACATCGCAACTCCTATGGGTCTGTTCCTTATGAAGCAGTTCATGGGTCAGATCCCCGAAAGCATGATCGAAGCCGCAAAGCTCGACGGTGCGAGCCACCTCAGAGTTTGCTGGCAGATCGTAATGCCGAACGTTAAGCCTGCATGGCTCACCCTGATGATATTCGCATTCCAGGGCGCTTGGCAGATCACCGGCTATCTGTTCGTTTATTCCGAGCAGCTCAAGCCTATTCCTATCGTAATGCAGCAGATCGCAGCGGCAGGGATTGCGCGACAGGGCGTATCGTCAGCGACAGTTGTTGTGCTGATGCTGCCACCTATGATACTCTTCCTTATTCTCCAGAGTAACGTCGTTGAAACGATGGCTCACTCCGGTCTGAAGGATTGACCTGCTGTACAGAACAGCGATTCTATTTACGAAAGGATGATTTTAGTGCCATCAATCAAGCGCATTGCAGCGCGCGTGACGGCTGCGGCTATGGCTGCGGTCACGCTCATGACAAGCGTTGCGTATGCAGATGAGCCATATGACGGATATAACTACGACTGGTGGGGAGACCCGGTTCCCTCACAGAACGGCTACGTTGTAGATAAGGTCATCACCGGTGCGGACATCGGTGTTGGCAACCTCTCCGAGCCGAGCGACATGTTCTTTTCCGACCTCGGCGACCTGTATCTTGCCGATTCGGCATACAAGCCAACAAGCGGTTCTGATAGCGCAAAGGGAAGGATCATCGCCACCGATGAGAACTTCCAGCTCAAGTTTACTGTTGAATCCCTCGATTTCTCCGGAGTTCAGGACTGGCTCGACATGAAGAACAGCGAGCTGAACATCGGCGCGATCTCCCAGGCGGATTTCAACAAGATAACAAGCCTCAGCTTCAACGGCCCTACCGGCGTTTATGTTGACGTTGACGAGGGTGAGTCCACGATCTACGTTGCGGACAACTCCAACGACCGCGTTGTTGCATTCACAGTCGACGAGATCGGAACCGACGAGTACAAGACCTCCGTCGGCAAGGTAAAGGTAGTTTATACAAGACCTGACGCTTCAATGTACGATTCTTCCGTAACGTTCAACCCCAGCAAGGTTCTGGTTGACGCTGCGAAGAACGTGTACGTCTGCATCAAGTCCATCACAAAGGGCGCGGCAGTGTTCTCCAAGGAAGGCGACTTCAACGGATATTTCGGTGCGAACCGAGTAGAGGCTACCGGCGAGGTCCTGATGAACGCATTCTGGAAGCTCATATTCAGCCGTGAACAGGCAAAGAGGATGAGAAGAAGCGTTCCAGTCGAGATCTCCAACTTCGACATCGACTCCGATAACTTTATTTACACAGTTACCGAGTCCAAGTCTGCGGATACAGATATCTTAAAGAAGCTGAACTCCGCAGGTACGAACATCTACACAAACCTGGGCTACTCTGATTACACATTCGGCGACGCGCTGACCAAGTACTACAGAGGTCAGACCTACTCCTCACAGATAACTGATATCGACGTTTCCGCAGACGGAACGATCAATCTGCTCGACCTCAAGACCGGACGTGTGTTCCAGTACGACGACGAGTGCCAGCTCCTGTTCATCTTCGGCGGCATCGGTCAGCAGAAGGGTACGTTCAACATCGTAAACGCAGTTGAGAGCCGCGGAAACAATGTGTATGTACTCGATGGACGTAAGTGCTCCATCACGGTATTCAAGCAGACCGAGTTCGGTTCAATCGTTCACAACGCTATCGCGCTGTTCAACAAGGGCAAGTACGAGGAAGCAAGACAGCCGTGGGAGGAAGCGCTCCGCCGCGACAGCAACTACTGGCTGGCATACATCGGTCTCGGTAACGCTTACCTGAACGAAGGCGACTACGATACCGCGATGAAGTACTTCTACTACAACTCCAAGTCCGGCTACAACGACGCGTTCAAGAGCTGGCGTATGAACTTCATCAGAGACAACTTCACCGTATTCGCTATAATCATTCTGGTGCTTCTGGTAGGTATCTACGTGCTCTCCACCTGGAGGAACAAGGTACGTGCAAGGAAGCGCACAGAACAGGAAAAATTGTTCAAGGAACGCAATAAAGGAAAGGAGGACGTCTGATTTATGAGATTCAATCTTGATATGCCGGCATGGAAATGGCCGTTCTACATCATGCGTCATCCGTTCGAAGGCTTTGAGGATCTCCGCTGGAAGAAAGCCTACAACATGAAGGTGGCTCTCGTCATCGTTGCGCTGCTCTTTATCGTGAGCGTGTGCAGCGAGCTCATGACAGGCTTCCTGTTCAACACCGCAGCGGTAAAAATCTTCAACATCGTTCCGATCATAATCCGCACAATCGTAATATTCTTCACATGGGTAATAGGCAACTGGGCGCTGTGCACACTGTTCGACGGCGAGGGTACCATGAAGAACATCTGCGTTAACACCGCATATGCTCTCGTTCCCTACATCATCGGTCAGGTTATCAACATTATCCTCTCCAACTGCCTGCTCAGAACTGAGTCAGCTTTCATCACATTCGTTTCTTACGTAACGATCCTCTGGACTGTGGTGCTGCTGATCTCCGGCATGAAGACAGTTCACCAGTATTCCATTCCCAAGACCCTGCTGTTCATGCTTATCACCATTCTTGCAATGGTTGTTATCCTTATTCTTCTGGTACTTCTGGTTTCCCTGTTCCAGCAGGTTTACGTGTTCATCTACTCGATCTACACAGAGCTGCTGTACAGATTCTCCAACCTTGAGCCTACAGCCCTGATCTTCATCTTTATCGGCGTTATCGCTGCTGTCATCGCGATCATTGTCGCAGCGTACACCGCTTTCGAGAAGCATCAGATCGCTAAGGAGCGCAAGAAGCTGAAGTCCTGACGAACAAGAACATTGGCGAGCCTGCTCCCCGGGACGGGGAAAAGGCGTAAATATAGTAAATGGTGGTGTAAAAATGCTACATATCCGCAAGAAAATACTTGTCGGCGCACTCTGCGCGAGCATGGTGCTTTCGGCAAGCCAGAGCGTTGCATGGTCTGAGAGCAACAGCATGACGGCAGAAGCGGGCAGCGCAGAGGCAGGTTCGGAAGAATCCGCCGCTGAAACCGCGGAGGCAGAGACCTCCACTGCGGAGGCTTCCACTTCCGAGGCAGAGCCTGTGGAGGACGAGAAGCAGCCTATCCAGGAAGATGACGTTCTTGCTGAGTGCGAGCTTGCAGCTTCAAATGAGAATTTCGAGCTGCTGGTGAACACAAAGACCGGTCTGTTCGCATTCCGCACGAAGGACGGCGACCACATCTGGTGGAGCAATCCTTACAATGCAGACGACGATCCTGTTGCGAACAACTCCAAGAAGGAGGATCTCAAGTCCTCTCTCGTGATCAACGCAGTTAAGGTAACAGATACCGAGTCCCCGTCGACAACGGTGCGTTCCTGGAAAGACAGCGTAAATGCGATCGTTGAGACCGCAGACGATATCAGACCGGGTCTTACCGTTACAATGGTGGACAACGGCTTCCGTGCCGAGTACACATTCCCGAACGAGGGTATCACGATCCCTTATTACATCACTCTCGAGGGTGACTACATTCAGGCTTCCATCGCCGTGGACGAGATCACCGAGACCGAGAGCGATCCCGCTCTGATCCAGGAAAGCTCACGTTCCGTTGTTGACGTGAACCTGCTCCAGGATCTCGGTGCCGCTTTCTCTGATGAGGAAGGCTACATCATCACACCGGACGGCTCCGGCGCGGTGATCAACTTCAACAACGGAAAGAGCAAGGCAAACGAGTACACACAGCGTATCTACGGAAGAGACCTCGCAAAGAGCCAGGATATGGCTCCCGCAAAGACCGAGCAGGCTTACCTGCCGGTAATGGGTATCGTCAGAAATGACAACGCCCTGCTTGAGGTCGTTACCGAAGGCTCCGCGTATGCTACTGCGAGAGCAGCGGTTTCCGGACAGAAGTCCACAAGCTACAACTCCGCATGGTTCAACTTCCAGCTCCGCGCTACTGACACCTACTTCATGGGCGGTCAGAATGCTTCCGCGCTGAATGCTTACCAGGAGGACATAATCCCTGAGGACAGACTGACAGTCCGCTACTATCCTATAGTTAAGGACGACGTAAGCTACGTTGACGTGGCTAAGCGCTATCAGCAGTACCTCGTTGAAGAAAAGGGTCTCACCAAGAACGATAAGGAAGAGGCTCCCCTCTACCTCGACATCTGGGGCGGCACCGTAAAGGAGCAGTCGATACTCGGTTTCCCCGTGAAGCTTGAGACAGCGGCTACCACTTACGAGCAGGCAAAGCAGATCCTCCAGGAGCTTACAGCAAACGGTGTAAGCAACATCGTCGTTTCCTATGAGGACTTCAACGCGGCTGGTATCACGAGCCGAATCTCCAGCAAGGTGGATTATTCCGGCACGCTGGGCGGCAGGAACAAGTGGAACGAACTCAAGAGCTACTGCGACGCAAGCGGCATTATGCTGGCCCCGAGCTTTGACCTGATGAACTACGAGCGCAGCGGCAACGGCTACACCAAGACTGGCGCTTCATCAATCGCGATCACCAAGGCTTACGCTACACAGGGCGTTTACGAGCTGGCGTTCGGTACTCCGCACGACACACGCTCAAGCTGGTACATTCTCTCACCGTCTTTCTATGAGAGAGTTTACGGCGAGGTAGTTTCAAGCTGCCAGAAGGACGGCATCACAGCGATGTCCGTTGCAGAAGGCACAAATATGCTTTACAGCGACTACACCGCGAACGTTTCCAGATACACCTCCAGACAGCAGGCTGTCAATAACCTCGTCAAGGGCTACGAAATGATCAACCAGAGCGGTATGACGTTCGTATCCGGCGCGGCTAACGACTACGCTCTGCCGTATGTTGACTACCTGAAGGACGTTCCGCTCTACAGCAGCAACTTCGACGTTTACGACTACGATATCCCGTTCTACGAGATCGTAATTCACGGTTACATTCCGTACACCACCAAGGCGAAGAACGCAAGTTCCAGCGCAGACGAGCTGTTCGTTTACTCTGTGGCTACAGGCACTCCGCTGCACTACGAGGTGATGTATCAGGATCCTAACGAGTTCACCGACTGCTCTTATGATGAGCTGTTCTACACTCACTACAGCGGCTGGCTGAACGACATGACGGCTGAATATAAGCTCATGCAGCAGTATGTGCTTCCTCTGACCGACGAGACCATCGAGGATTTTGAGATCACCGATGGAACTCATTACAAGACCACCTTCTCCGACGGCACAGTCGTTGAGGCGGACGTAAGCACCCTCCAGATCTGGGTCAACGGTACCGAGGTAAAGCTTTCCGATTTTGAACAGAAAGGAGCGACAACTGACTGATGAGTGAAGAACTTGAATTAAGCGGAAAGAGCGAGAACACCGCTCCCGCAGAGTCAGCTGCTGAACCCGCCGCAGAGCCGTCACCGGCTCCCGCACCGGTTCAGAGAGTGTCTGCTC
>ENA-ORNB01000399-ORNB01000399.1-human-gut-metagenome-genome-assembly--contig:-NODE-399-length-46464-cov-19.666358_pt1 | contig 46464 bp, 37 predicted proteins | sample MGYA00242112_ERZ509016 | MGnify/ENA primary metagenome ERZ509016 (study PRJEB26280, sample SAMEA2338705) | human gut metagenome | biome: human gut; feature: human-associated habitat; material: faeces...
GTCTGACTGTACGCAGAAATCATTGAAACCGGTATAGAACACGGTCCTCTCATCCGGAGTTCTCTCATTGTCAGTTGCCATAGCGACAGGCTGCGACCATTCTGATGTGCCGAATGCATTGGTCAACGTCTTGAAGCCTGAGGTACTCTTCACATTTATGCTTTTCAGCGTCCTTACGCGCACGTAGTAAGTAGTCGCAGGATAAAGTCCACCGATCGACACTCTGGTAGGAGTCAGGTAATTCACACACTCTATTCCGTCCTGAAGCTGGGACGTATGCCCGAAGTATGAACTATTGCCGAAGCATGGATTCAAGAGCTTTTGTCCGTCATAAGGCACAAAGTCATAAACCAACTTGGTGCAGGCCTCATCCTCGAATATCTGTACCTGGTAAGCCTGCTCATAACCATCATTTCTGGTCCTGCAAATGGCATCCCAGTCAATGCAGAGGAATGTGGTGCCGGTGCTGACATCATTCTTGCGCAAGCCCTTGGTCTTCACTTCCACGGTTGAAGAAACAGATGAATAATCATTGTAAGCCTCAACTTTCAAACTGCATTCAGCGCCTTGCGGAAGGTCCTTGGCCGTGTAGCTGCATTCCTTGACATCACCGGCAAGTACGCCGTTGACATAAACCTTGTAGCCGTCGGCACTCTCGATGGTGTCCCAAGAAAGATGCGCATCAGTGAAGGCAGTAACCGTCTCTTTCAGAACCGGCGCAGTAACTTTAGGACTGAACACGCTGCCGAGCTCGACAACCTCTCCCGGATTGACCACAAAACCCGATGCGAAGATGTTGGTGAAGGTCAAGTCACCCTCGAAGGCCAGTTCCACCTTGAAGCCGCCGTCGTAAGTGCCCGGAAGAACCTCCACGACATAGGTGCCGAGAGCAAAGATTTCGCCTTCCGGCGGAGTCATGACAATGACCTTCTCGCTGCCGTTGCCGACAACATCCCTGCTGAACACGTCCACGGAAGAAGCTCCGGCAATGACCTTGTCGTCAAGACTTGTAAGTTTCAATGACTTCACATCCTCTGCGACCATGTTGAACTTCAGGTATGAAGCTACCGGGCGGAAAGCCAGAGACGTCTCAAGCGCCTGGGCAAAAGCCACTTGCGGAGTAACAGGAAGCGCCTCACCCTCATCGGTACGGCAGACCTTCTGCTCCGCAGGAACCGTGCGGACCGCATGGCCTTCGGAGAAAGACTCGAAAGCGGCAGACGGATACAATGCGTAATACATGTCGCTCGGGTCATAGGACTGACCTGAAAGGACAGCTGAAACTCCATCCGAAGAAGTCGTCTTGAAGACATTGGCCTCATGCTTTGCGACATTGTCATATATCGACACATCACCGTTCCATACGGAAGAAAGCGATGCTCCAAGTTTCGCCTTGAACGTGCTCTCCACCAGGACAGTATCCAACTTGACCTCCACTTCAGGACGCTTGTTCGGAACAGGAGCTGAGACCTCCTTGACACAGGCAACCAGCGAAACTGCCGTCAGCACCAATGCTGACACTTTCATAATCCTATTCATACATCATCTTGATTTCATAGTTATTCTTATTCTCCGTAGAGTATTTCCACGTATTCCGGCAGCCGCAGGAATCACCTGTCTCGACCAGAGACTTCGGGCGGGAATTGTCCACCGATGCGGCAACAGCCTTGGAATCAGCGACTTTCTTCCATGTAGGACCTGCAACCTTGTTCTCTGACGGATAACCTGTCTTGGTAGACGGCCAGCCGTCGCCCCATACGATTTCATCCATTGACATGCAACGGCCGTTGTACTGGTTGCCTGCCCAATAGTTATGGTAGCACATCCAGTCCTTGCCCTTGTCATCAGTAACGATACCGGCATTGTGGCCCGTTCCGGCGAAATAACCTGAAACAGGACTTCTCAGAATCGTATTGTTGTCATTGTCGAAAGCATTGTTCCTGGTAGACATAAGCTTGCCGTCCTTACCCTCGAAAGGTCCGAGAATGTTCTTCGAACGGCCCACTACGACATGGTAGGTACTATTGGCACCCTCGCAGCAAGAACCCTTGGAACCGAAACAGTAGTAATAACCATTCTTGTAATGCATATAGGTTCCCTCGATTTCATAAGCGATGAAAGTCTTCTTCGCGCCCGGGGCAATCGCCAGACCGTCATCGGTAAGCTGGATGGCCCAGATTCCGGAATCACTTCCGAAACTGCCCCAGAAAAGATAGAGTTCGCCGGTAATTTCATCGCGGATGATATCCGGGTCAATGGAGTTCGACACACCGGTGGACGCATAGTCCACCAGCTTGCCGTTTTCATCTGCCAACGGATTGATATCCTTCAAGCCGGTCCACTTGAAAGGCCCGGTAGGGCTGTCGGAAACAGCCACACCGCAGGCACTCCTCTTAGGGTCATCCCAATGTCCTTCAGCATAGTAGAGACAATAGCGTCCGTCAATGTATTCGATATCCGGAGCCCAGATTCTGGTATCAGGGACCCACTGAGGTCTTTCCATGCCGCCGAAAGCATTGCCCACAAGTTCCCAGTTCACCATGTCGACAGACCTGTAAACAGGCATGTAGACCACGTCCGAGGTACCGCTCGTACCGTTCTGTGTACTGTAGGCATAGAAATATCCCGTTCTCTCACGATCGTCGAAAACCGACGGGTCAGGAGCATTGTTTCTGATTACCGGGTTAAGATATGAGGTGGTAAAATACCCGTCGCCCGCTCCCGTATCAGGTTTTATAGGGCGCTCGTCAACAACTTTTTCCTCGCAAGATGAAAGTGCCACAAGAGCGGCGAGCATTGAAATTGTATATAAGAATTTTTTCATTTTGATTGACATTTTAATTAGTCTCTCCAACCATCGTTCTGGGTAAGACTTGAGTTCATCTCACGCTCCTTTGCAGGAATCGGCCAAGTCTCCACATAATTTCCGAGAGCATACCAAGTATAAGTTCTGGTTCCCCAGATCTGCATAAGGCCGTTGGTATTCATCTCACCCGTCTGACCGGATGAACGGTCACGGAACTTCTTGTCCAGCCACACTCCCCAACGGAGCTCATTGAAATACATGCTGTCCTCACCGGCAAGTTCCCAATAGAACTCATTGCGGATACGTTCGCGCATGTCGGCCTGGTCTTTCACCTTCGTAAACTCATTGGTATTGAGAAGAATATGCTTAGCGCGGGCACGAACCTTATTCACCAGAGTCACGGCCTCGTCAGTGCGGCCCAGCTCATTCAGGCACTCTGCCCTACGGAGAAGAATCTCAGCATAACGGCAGAGGATATTGTCCTCCTCATAGACCCAGCGAAGAGTATTTTCAATGCCTTCCGGCACATATTTTCTCCAGAGATAGTAGAACATCGAATTGGTATCAGTACGGATGTCGCGGGAAGAAGCGCCGTCCGAACGGTATGGCCATCTGAGAGTGAATGTATAAGGCACACCTGCGATACCGCCGTAATAGTCGGAATACGGAGTGATGACGGACATCTTCAGACGAGGATCACGGTTATCGTAAGCCGCCTTGATACGCGTCTCGTTGGAATACTGCTGGTACTTGCTCATATCGGCACCGTATGCAGCCATATTGGCTTTTTCGCCGTCCGTCATATCGTTGCGGAGGAAGAATACGGAACGCTGCTCAGGAGTCATTTCGCTCCAGCCAGGGCAGTAATCATCCCAATTGAACTTGCTTCCGTCAGCATTTTCGAAAGATTCCACGAAGGCAGGATTCGGCAGATAGTTGTTCCAGGCACCGCTTGTCACACCAGTGCAACGGTTTCCGAAAAGCACCGCACGGGAGTTACCCATACCCGGCTGCTGCGTCATGCGGATGGAGAAAATCATCTCGTCGCACTGCTCGTTGGCCGGTTTGAGAAGCTGTTTGAAACTATCATTTCCGGCGCCTTGATAGAGAGCGAATCCCATCGGTTCGAGAGCCTCGAAGTCCTTGAGGGCCAGCTCCCAATACGTTTTCTTGTCACCTTCTCCACGCGCCGCGAGGAACTGATACATCTGTCCCCTGTAGGCAAGGGCGACCGCTCTGCTCACGTGACCGTAGTCGGAGGAACCGGCCTTGTAGCGGTCCGGAAGATTCTCTTCATTTACGCAATCCGTCAAATCACCGATGATGGCGTCCCAAACCTGCTGCTCCGTCGAGCGAGGACGGTTCGCATTCGTAGCATTTTCAATGTATTCCATATAGAGAGGCACTCCACGATAGAGAACATTGAGATTATAATATCCGTAGGCGCGGAAGAACTTGGCCTCGGCCTTGAGCTTCGCCTTTTCTTCGCTTGTCATGTCAGGCACCTTGTCGATGTGGCTGATTACATCGTTCGCACGGAAAATGAACGTGTAATAGTATCTGTACATCTCCGCGAAGGTTCCGCTGGCCGGAGTTCCGTCACCGTAGCACACTTTCTGGTTCTCATACCAGTTCTTGTCAGTGTCCATCACGGAGGAATATGCTTCAAACATCACTTTCCAGTTATCCTCACTGTCGGTAGCGCTGGCTCTCACATAAAATTCGTTATAAATACCGTTCACCGCCTGACGGGCAAGAGTCGCCTTGTTCCAGACGTTGCTGGATCCGACCTGATATGAGCTCTCGAAGTCGAGAGTCTGGCAGGAAGCCAAAACCATGGCAGCAAACGCAGCTGTTATAATTAACTTTTTCATCATTTCAACAAATTAGAAGGTAAGGTTCAAACCGCCCGCAAACTGGCGCATTGTAGAATAGCCTGCTGTCGAACGCATTTCCGGGTCCATTCCCGGGAAGCTCGTGATCGCGAACAGGTTCTCACCGCTGACATACACTCTGATCTTCTGGAGCTTGATCTTGCTAGTAAGCTTTTCAGGGAAGGTGTAACCCAGAGTGAAGTTCTTGAGTTTCAAGTAGTCGCCCTTGTAAAGGTGCAATGATGAAGTGGCATCGGACTGACATGAAGTCAAGTTCACGAGACGCGGCTGCTTGGAATTGATATTGGTACGAGGGTCATCAGGATTCTTCGGATCGAAGAAATAGTGGTCATTCGCTACAGACTTAGGAATCGCATAACCATAAATCGTGTTGGACGAGTTGCTTGCCTGCCTGTAATAGTAGACCGAGAATCCGGCTGCACCTGCCCAGCTCATGGAGAAGTCGATACCATTCCAGCCGGCGGAGAACTGTATACCATAGTTCACCTTAGGCGTTGTCGAAACATTCTGGAACACAGCATCATAAGAGTTTCCGTAGAGCCCGTCGCCGTTGGCGTCGGCATAGATATATTCACCATACCAGATCTTCTGCTTGCCGATGCCCTGCTGAGGATAGAACGTATAGCCGGCATCCATCATGGCGCGAACCCATGCCATATCGTCGGTCGTACGGATCATACCGTCGACAGGACCGCCGTTGATGTCAGGTGTACCGTCCGCATTCCAATATTTGCCCGAGCCCTTGTAAGGGTCCATCATATAGAATTCATTGATCATGTGGCCCTCTACCACTCTCGTGGAACCGCCGGTGGAGACATCTCCGATATTGGTTTTCCATACGCGGTTGCCGTCGCCGTCGACTTCCCAGCCCTGCTTGAGCTTGCCCTTGTAATGGCTCACCCTGTTCTTGTTATAGGTAACGTTGCCGCTGATGCTGTAGTAGAATTTGCCTACGCTGTCTTTCCAGCCGAGCTCAGCCTCGAAACCGCGGTTGGTCACGGAAGCGATGTTCTGTCTAGGTGCACTGGCATTACCCATTACCATATACATGGATGGAGTGTATAGAATGCCGTCGGTAACCTTGTTGTAGTAATCCACCGTACCTGTGAGCCTGTTGTTCAGGACACCGAAATCCACACCGAAGTCAGTAACGGAAGTCGTCTCCCAAGTAAGGGCGTAGTTCTTGATGGAAGTAATTGATATACCATTGGTTATATCATCAGTACCGAACACGTATTTGGTAGTGCCGTACGTCGACTGCCAGTCGTAGTTCCCGATGGAGTTGTTTCCCAGACGGCCCCATGAAGCGCGTACCTTCAGGTTGTCGAAAATGTGTGCATTCTTGAGCCATGATTCCTCACTCATACGCCATCCTGCTGAAACTGAAGGGAAGAAACCCCATCTGTATTCCGGAGCGAAACGTGAAGAAGCGTCAGCACGGAGGTTGGCCTCGAAGAGGTACTTGCCCGCAAATGCATAATTGATTCTTCCGAAGTATGAACGGGAAGCGTACTCCGTACCGTAACCATTTGCAGAATAAGGGTTTGCCACAGCATTGAGGTCACCCACGGATGCATCCTGCAATCCACGTTTGTAGGCACTGAAATCACGGTATTGGAAATGGCTTATCTCATAACCGAACATTGCTGCGATATCATGCTTCTTGATGGTCTGGTTATAATTGAGCACACTGGAAACCTTTACGAAGTTCTCCCTCTTGTTGTACATATAGGAGTAAAGCTCTGAAGGGTCGGCAGGGGCGATTACATAAGAATCATTCTGGAAATCATATTTGCCGATACCGGTATCAATCCTCTGTTCCTCCTGACGGTAATCCTTGTAATATACATCAGTATTCCAATTGAAATACTTGAGGAACTTGATGTTGGCATACCAGTCAGTGAAAATCTGGGTATTCTTCGTATAGCCTCTGGTAGAATTCATATCCACGAGAGGGTTGTGTGCCTGAGGGTCCTGGCCATAAGCCTGAGGACCGCCGTAGAGGTCGAGAGACTTCGAATACGGATAAATGTCCGGAGTCATCTTCTGCGTGTTGAGAGATGTGAGCGAACCGACATTGCTGTTGTCCTGGTCCGTATGGTAGCCCCAGATGCGCGCGCCGATCTTCAGCCAGTCAGTCACCTGCCCGTAAACGTTCACCCTGCCGAAATAGCGTTTGTAACCGGTATTGTCAATGATACCAGGGTTGTCAATGTAGGACAATGATACATTATATCCCATCGTCTTCACCTTACCGCTGGCAGAAATCGCATGCTTCTGCATTATCTTGTTCTGATAGATGACGTCCCACCAGTCAGTGTTCGGATATGCCATATAATTGTAATAGCCTGACTCTGCGCGTCCCCAAGGGTCCTTGCTTGCTGCAACCCACTGGTCAATGACGTTCTGTGAGAACTGCGCGATACCGCCGATATTGGTGCATGACTCATTGTAGAGACGCATGTAGCTTGCCATGTCCGATACCGTGTGGATAATCTTGAACGGCTGGTTGTAAGAAAGCGTCAAGTCATAGCTCACTTCGCATTTGCCGTCAGCAGAAGAACCGTTCTTCGTAGTGATGAGGATGACACCGTTCGCTCCCCTGTTACCATAGATTGCGCAGGAAGCGGCATCCTTGAGGACATTGATGGAAGCGATATCGGAAGGATTGACATTGCCCAGGCCCTGTTCCATACCGTCCACGAGGACGAGCGGACCAGACGAGTTGAGCGTACCGGTACCGCGGACGAGCATTGAGAAATCCTCCTCGTACGGATTACCGGAGCCCTGCATCACCTGGAGGCCCGGCATTGTTCCTGAAAGCGCCTGGGAAGCATTGAACATCGGACGCGATTTGATGCTCTCCGAATCGAAACTGACGGATGAGACGCTGCCGGTGACATTGATCTTCTTCTGGACGCCGTAGCCGACCACCACGACCTCATCGAGGAAAGTGGTGTCTTCGCGGAGCACGATTGAATAATCAGAAGCGGTTCCGAGAGTGACAGTGCTTGACGCATAGCCGATTGCACTGACCTCCACGGACAATGTATTCTCCGGAACGGAGAGGGTGAAACGGCCGTCGACATCGGTGGACGTTCCGTTGGTAGTATTCGGGACGAGAACTGCCGCACCTATGACAGGCTCCCCGTTGGAATCTTTCACAGTACCGCTGATCTGGCGATTCTGTGCGAATGCGCTGCAAGTCACGAACATTGCCAGCAGCATCGTCAATATGTATCTGAATTTTTTCATTGCATTCTACTTAAAACAAGCCACTACGAGATTGACATTCTCGGATCCTTCCGGCTTCATGCCGCCATAGTTCGGGTTTGTATGTGTGATATACCATCTTGAGTTGGTCCAGAAGAGGTCCTTTCCTCTGGCAGTGCCATCCTGGAGCACTACGCAAGACCAGTTGTAGTCTTCCACGGTCATAGCGTCGCTGCAGCCGAGATTGCTCATGACAGCAGCAAGTTCATAGAGGGTAAGACCCTTCTTGTCATTGCCTACGCCGTCCTTGCCGTTATCGACATGCTGGCCCTGATTGTGGGTATTCACGTATTTTTCAGAGACGAAAATCACAAGCGCGCCATCAGCGGTACAGCCGACGCCGATACGTCCGGTGTAAAGCCTGTCGTAAGTGGAAATCGGCACGGACTGGCCCCAGTCTCGGGTAAGGAAGCAGGTCATATTGTCGAAATGACGCCATTCAGAATTGTAGAGAGTATAGAATTTGTCCGCCTCGCCGGAAATAAGCGTCTCGCCATCCTTGCAAATCTGGAAATAACCGCCGAATGCGCTTTCCACATCCCATGAAGTCTGATCTGCGCCATTGGCACCGGAATAGCAATAAAGCTTTCCGTCTACGGCAGCGGCCGGCTTGATGCTCACTTTACCGTCCTTGATACCCATGGCAGGGGCATAAGCCTTGTTGCTTCCGCTAAAGCCATCGTTTCTGAGGACTCTAGTAACTCCCTTGTCATCAGGGCCATAAGCCAACGGGCTATAGTATTCGAATCCCGATGATGCAGTGCTTCCGTCGGTATGCCATACCGCAGGGCCGGCCTCAGGAAGGAACATCACGAAATCCCTGTTGCTCCTCTGGACAGCGGAGACTCTGATATTGTCATTCCCTATGACACTCTTTTCAGCAACTTTCATGTTCACATAACCGGCAGGAATCGTGAGGACATAAGCAGGATTGCCGGCTCTGCCCATAAGATTCGACGTCGTGTAAAGACGTACATTGCCGAAATTGACGCCGTACTGGCTGCTCCAGGACTTGGTAATCTCCGTCCAGCTGCCATCGAACTTGGCAACATCGGAAGGGTTCGCATAGATGGTGAAAGCCTTCTTGCGGTTCACAGCCTTGTCGAGGACGACGAGTTCCACGCCTTTTCCATCAGAAAAGTCAATGTTTTTAAGGGAGTTCGGGTCAGTCACCAGCTCTACATCCTTGTTCAGGACCAGATCGATGTCGACGCCCTTCACCTCAGAAGCAAGGAAAGCGGTAGAGAATGAACCTGAATAGGTATTGTCCACCAATGAAAGGTCGATGGTTTCGTCACCGAGTTTGGCTTTCACTTCCTTGACCTGATCGTACATTGAAGCGGAAATCGTGTAAGCGATATCGTCAACGCCGTCATTTACAGTAATCTTGTAGTCCATTCTGAGATTGGCGGCAATTCTGGTCTGCGTAGGGCTGACCATTCGTGCCCAATCCTTGTTCAGCTCGACATCGCAAACGACATTGTCGAGAGAAGCAGCGGTGTGGAACTGGAATTCAATAGTTCGTTCTTCCTGGTTGATGTCTCCATCAATCCATCTGTCACCGTCGAGTGCACGGATGCCGACAACAGGGTCCTTGACATAACCCGGGTCGTAGGAAACCGAAAAAATCATCTTTTCCTCACAAGATACCGCTCCGAAAAGCAGCAGTGAAGAAAGAATGACGAACGGAAATTGTTGTGTTCTCATTTTAATATTATTTGTGGATTATTATCGTAATTCGAAAGTTCTGGTCTTAAATGTCGAATCACCTGCATAAAAGTCAATGCTAATGTGCCTTGGACCGACATTCAATTTGAAAGACCCCGGCGTATAGGAATGGATATAACGGGTAATTCCGGGACGATATTCCTCGAAAAGGGCGCTCTCGTCCTTTATCGGAGACCCGTCAGGCATCGTCTTCATGGACATCCGCCTGATGCCATACTCCGCAGGACCTTCTGCAACAACCTTATATTCAGCACTTTCAGGTCTAGCCCAAACACTGCTCATTTCCATCTGCGTAATGATGCCGCCGTCACCTTTCCATTCAGTGAGAGTGGTAGCATGGGAATGTCCGCACAGCACGATTGCCTTGCGCTTGGCGAATTCCTCACGGAAATGACGCCTGGCAGCAGTATCTCTTTCGTTCTCGCCTCCATGGAAGAACCACCTGCAGCTACTCTCATCCATCGGGAATACCGGGCCATGGGTAATGATGAAAGTGTGCCGTGCGCCCTTGGTTTCCTGAAGCATCTTCTCTATCTCCGCATCGTCAGGATGGTTGAAGTCCAATACCAGGAAGGCGTCAGGGCCAATATTGAAGTAAAAAGTAGTCTTTTCAATGTCCTTGCCGAGTTCTTCCGTCATGCGTTTCGGCATATATTCATGGTATACCTTCTCCGCATCAGTTCCACGGACATCATGATTGCCCTCCACCGTGACGAACGGCAGACCTCCGAATTCCTTCTTGAATGCGTTCATGACATCGTCGAGCATCTTCCTGTGCACATCGCCGTTTCCGCAATCGCCCTGAATGAGGTCACCTACCTGCAATGCGATTTTGGTATTCTCATCCGCAAGGCATGCGCATCTTTTCAGAAGCCTTGGACAGCGCTCACGCCACATCTCGCCGTTGCGGGCGAACTCCGCCCTCTGGACACGGTTGAGCCACTCCACCTTTTCATTATAATGGGAGTGGTAAACAGATGCCGGTTCCGTATCGAAGTGAGTGTCTCCGAGAATTACTATGGAATAGCTTTTGTCTTTCGGCGATTTGGCATAAGAAAACTCCGGAAAACGGAGAAAAGCGATTCCGGCCAAGGATGCCGCTGAAGTTTTAATGAAATTACGTCTGTCCATTTCGAAACATGTGGTTGGTGTTCACATATCGAAGGTACGACGAAGATACTTATTATACTAATTTCCCTTTCAAACCCCCTCAGAATGCCGCATAAACGTTTTAAGTGAGCGATTTTTGACTAAATTTCATCACGTTCTGACGAATTTTTCGATTGGTTTCTTGACTGATTTTTAAATTTGATTAAAAATTTAAGGATTTTAGCAGAAACGCGACACCCCGGCACTACAGCATTTTCCGCCTCTGGAAGAGGTAGAGGATGACTGCTAGGGAGAGCAGCATGAAGCCGAGGATGAGGAGCCAGGACCACGGCTTGTCTGATAGCGGCAACGCCACGTTCATGCCGTAGAAACTGGCCACGAGGGTCGGCGGCATGAGAAGCAGGGAGATGAGCGTGAAAATCTTCATGATGCGGTTCTGGTCCAAGTTGATAAGACCGACGACGGTATCCTGGAGATACTCCAGCCTCTCGAAACTGAAATTGGAATGGTTGATAAGAGAAGAAATATCCTGGAGGAGGACATTGAAACGAGGCTCCAGCTCGACAGGGTACTTGTCACTCTTCATCATATTGGAAATGAGACGCTGCTTGTCGACGATATTCTCGCGGACAGTCATCGTGTTGTCCTGCAACTGATTGATATCCAAGAGGAAAGCCTCATTAATATCCTCCTGCTGGTTCACGCGCCTGCTGTACAGGGCGATTTCCTTGGACATGAGCTCTATCATGTCGGCATCGAGGTCGACACGCTGGTCCATGATACTCACGAAAACCCAGTAACCATTGGGAAAAAGTCGCGGAAGCGCCTGCATCTTGCGCTGGAGTTCGGTAAAACTTCGCAGAGGCACGTCACGCAGAGTAGTCAACACGTTCTCCACCAGCGTGAAAGACACCGGTTCCATGGAATACTCTTCAGGTCCTGGAATAAGGAAGTTCGTATTGGCGAAAATGGCAGTCTCAGTCTCGGAAAAACGTGAAGAACTCTCGATCTCTTCCGCTCGCGCACGGCTCTGGATCTCTGTGTTCAAGAATTTCTCCGTGGCTCTCTTTTCATCTCCGGAAGGGGAAAAGAGATCAATCCAAATAACGTCATCCATCTTGAAGGTATCAAGATCAGCCATCGACTGGGACATCAGGATTGCTCCGCTAGATCTGTAAAAGATTGTGACCATACCTTTTCTGGTTTTATCCGGACCTCAGCACCTCCCTGGAGCCTAAACGTCCAAAGAAAGCACAAAATCAGGTGGTTAACTTTCTGCCAGTTCGCATTCCATAACGCGAACTGCAAAATTATCAATTTTTCCTGAAAGAAGGAAGAAAAAGAGCGTATATTTGCAACATGAAAGACAAAATCAGAAACAGCGGACTGCTCGCATTGAGCCCGCTCGCAGTTTTTTTAGGCATATACCTGGTATCATCACTCATAGCGAAGGACTTCTATAAGATTCCCATCGCTGCAGCATTCCTGATAGCATCCGCATACGCACTCCTGATAAGCAAAAAAGCCCCTATCGAAGACAAGATAGCCGTATTTTCCCGTGGCGCGGGACATAAGAACGTGCTGCTGATGCTCTGGATTTTCATCCTCGCGGGCGCATTCGCCGAGACAGCCAGACAGATAGGTGCCATCGACGCCACCGTAGCGGCCACATTGCACATCCTGCCTCCGTCAATGCTGTTCGTTGGCCTCTTCCTGGCATCCTGCTTTATATCCATGGCCATCGGAACAAGCGTCGGCACCATCGTCGCACTCGTCCCGGTAGCAGCCGGAATCGCCTCAGAATCAGGGTTTGACACAGGTTTCGTCACTGCCATCGTCGCAGGAGGAGCATTCTTCGGGGACAATCTCTCGTTCATCTCCGACACCACGATCGCCGCCACCAAGACGCAAGGCTGCCTGATGTCCGACAAGTTCAAGGTCAATCTGAAAATCGTAGCTCCGGCAGCATTGGCCGTAGCCGTCATGTATATAATAATAGGTCAAGGCGCGAGCTTCAGCGCACCGGCGGATCCGGTCAACTGGACACGCCTGATACCATACGTCCTCGTCATCGGACTCGCAATGTCCGGGGTCAATGTCGTCGAGGTATTGGCCATAGGCATTGGCGTGAACGCAATAATCGGCTTCTGTCAAGGCACATTGACATGGACGACATGGCTGGGCAGCATCGGAACCGGCATCGCCGGAATGGGCGACCTTATTATCGTGACGATGCTGTCAGGAGGCATGCTGGAGGTCATCCGCGAGAACGGCGGCATCGATTATCTGGTGCGGATTCTGACGAAGGGCATCAGGGGGAAACGCGGCGCGGAATTCAGTATCGCGGCGCTCGTCAGCATGGCCAATGTCTGCACCGCGAACAATACCATCGCCATTCTCACCACGGGACGGATTGCGAAAGACATCACCACGCGTTTCGGCCTGGACCCGCGCAAGACTGCAAGCATCTTGGACACGTTTTCATGCATGATCCAGGGATTGTTGCCATATGGCGCACAGATGCTTATGGCTTCCGGACTCGCCGGAATATCATCCCTGTCCATCATCAAATATCTCTTCTACCCGTATACGATGGGCGCTTTCGCCGTGCTGGCAATTCTGCTGAGGTATCCTAGGAAATATTCCTAGAAAACCTGCCGTAGCCAACGGAGCCGCCGGTCACGGCTTGAACACCTGGCGGTTGATAATGGAGCGGCCAAGTGTCAGCTGGTCAGCATATTCCAGGTCATCTCCGAAGCCGAGACCCCTGGCAAGGGAGGAAACTTTCACGCCGTACGGGGCGATCTGGCGGTAAATGTAGAATGACGTGGTCTCGCCTTCCACGTCGCCGCTCAATGCCAAGATAACTTCGACAGTATCAGGTGACTGCGCACCGTCTGCGGCAGCCTGGACACGCGCTTTCAGCTCCGCTATTTTCAAGTCCGACGGACCGATGCCGTCAATAGGCGATATTTTTCCGCCAAGTACATGATACACACCATGATACTGGCCCGTAGCCTCAATGCTCATCACATCACGGACATTCTCCACCACGCAAATCGTGTCATGGTCACGGCTCGTATCACGGCAAATCGAGCACTCCTCCTCATCGGAAATCATCATGCACTTGCGGCAATACTTCACATTCTCACGAAGCAGGCGGATGGACTCCGTAAAATGCCGGACATTGTCCACAGGCTGCCTCAGCAGATGGAGAGCCAGCCTCAGCGCGCTCTTCTCCCCCACTCCGGGAAGCGAGCTTATCGCATCCACGGCGTTCTCCAGCAATTCCGACGGATATTTTTCAGTTCTCATTTTCGTCAATGTAATATTTTACGAGTCCCTCGATCGGTGAAGAGACAATATCGGAAATCCCCACCCCGTATTCCTGTGCGACTCTCAACAGAATCTCCTTGTGCGCAAAGCCGAAGCCGCCGACCACGCCGACTGGCTTGCCTTCAATGTCGTACTGCAGCAGACACCTTTCGAACAATGCCCGGAAATTATTGTCCACCAGACACTTGACATATAGGCAACTGTCGTAATGCTCCATGATGAAGGGCGCGAAAGAGCCGAGATAGCTTGCCGGCGACGGACCTCTGTACACATTCTTCACCACGTGGAAATATTCCATATCATACTTCGCGGCAAAATCCGAGGCCACAGGTTCCGGCACGATACCTTTCAGGAAATCTGAAACGAACTGCCTGCCCAGACTGGCTCCGCCGCCCTCGTCGCCGAGGATAAAACCGCCTGAACGGACGTTCTTTACAATCCGCTTTCCGTCATATTCGCAGCTGTTGGAACCGGTTCCCAATATCACGGCTATTCCGGGCTTCCTGCCGAAAAGGGCACGTGCTGCTGCCAACAAATCGGAAGCATATGTCACTTCCGTTTCAGGAAACGCCTTCATGAATTCACTATGCAGACGGACCGCACCTTCCGGAACGGGATTGCCCGGGGTCGGAATCATCCCGGCAGCATAAAAATGTATCCGTTCTACAGTCTCTCCGGACGGGTTCAGCTTGGGAATCGCCTCACGCAGAGTCTTTTCGATGAAAGAGACATCCGCCGTCGCCACGTTCATCCCCGTGGAACGCATCGAATAAACTGTCCCGTCAGAAGCAATCGAGCGCCAATCCGTCTTGGTCGCACCGCTTTCAGCTAATATTTTCATAAAAGTTACGCGAGTTTACGTGTAAAAGTTACGCGAGCATTTACCGAAAAAAAGCCTGCCGCACGTTAAGGAGCGGCAAGGCTATCAATATCAATGTCTTGAATTCTACTTCTTCTCAGGCATCGCTTCGAGGGCAGCCACGAGGAACTTCCAGCACTTGTCCACGGTATCGATCTTCACTCTCTCGTCCGGTGAATGAGGATGGAGAAGTGTAGGTCCGAGTGACACCATGTCCCAGTTCGGATACTTAGCACCCAGAAGAGCGCACTCCAGGCCGGCATGTATCGCCATGACCTTCATATCCTTGCCGAACAACTTGTGGTAAACGTCCTTCAATGTACCGATGATAGGTGCCGTAGGAACAGGAGTCCATCCCGGATATGCGCCGAAAGTCTCAAACTTGGCACCTGCGATTTCGAACAGGCAACGCATCTTCTGCGCAAGTTCTTCCTTGGCGGAATTCACGGAGCTGCGGATCAGAGACCACACTGTAAGATGACCGTCTTTTGTACGCACAACAGCCATATTCACTGATGTCTCCACCAGGCCGTGCATCGTAGGACTCATTCTCTCCACGCTGCTAGGGCAAGCATAAATAGCCTTGACAGCCCTCAGCATGACATCATCCTCTATATAAGAGGTATAAGGCTCAACCTGTTTTTCGAAAATGCACTTGGCGGCAGGATCAGTATCAGCGAACTCAGCCTTCGCCAATGCGAATACACGCTCCACTTCCGCCTTCACAACCTCCTCATTTTCAGCAGGAACAAGCATTGACACCTCTGCCTCGAACGGAATCGCATTGCGGAGACTGCCTCCTGTGAAGTCAGCCACTTTCACGCCGTACTTTTCGAGAAGAGGCAAGAGAATCCTGACAGCGATCTTATTGGCATTGGCCCTGTAAAGGACGATATCCTGACCGGAATGTCCTCCTGCAAGTCCCTTGACAGTAAGCTTGTAGCCGACATATCCGCTGCCTGCCTCTACAGTCTTGTATGAGAAATCCGCCTTACCGTCGACACCGCCGGCGCAGCCGATATAAAGCTCTCCCTCAGCCTCGGAATCCAAGTTCAGCAGAACGTCACCTTCGAACTTTCCAGGCTTGAGATTCTCGGCTCCGGTCATACCGGTCTCCTCATCATAAGTGATGAGAACCTCCACCGGACCATGTTTCAATGTATCATCTTCAAGCACTGCCAATGCGAGGCAGACACCGATGCCGTCATCGGCTCCAAGCGTGGTGCCCTTTGCGGTAACCCACTCACCGTCAATCTGTGTCTGGATAGGGTCCTTCAAGAAATCATGCACTGTTTCGGCAGTCTTCTGAGGCACCATGTCCATGTGCGCCTGAAGGATGACACCCCTTCTGTTCTCGTATCCCGGTGTAGCCGGCTTTCTGAAAATTATATTTCCCGTTTCATCTCTCTCGACAGCGACATTGTGCTTCTTACCCCATTCAAGAAGAAACTCCTGTGCTTTTTCCTCATGCTTGGACGGACGTGGAACCTGCGAAAAATCGTAGAAGTTGGTCCATACGCTTTTCGGCTCTAAATCTTTAATTGTCATAATTCTATAATTAATTATACGGTTATTTCACTACTATAGGGAATGTGCTTTCGACACCGAGCTGATAAACCGGTATCCTGCTCTGCAGCAAGACATTGACACCGTCACTGAGCTTCACCGTGCACACTGCCGGTATGCGGTAATGCGCTACGATGCCCTTGACGCGTGCACCCTTCTCATCCGGAATCTTCACATCCTGCGGCACGAGCTCCATCAGATACGGCTTTCCTGACAAGTCATCCGCCGGCACGAGACCCTTGGAATCAGAAAGACGGAATGCAACATACAGCTGGGACTCATTATCTTTCGAAGGAACTATCTCATAATTCATCTGCTGTTCCGAGTACTCGCTATAGCCGATGAACATTGACATATACTCGTTTTCGAGACGCGCAATCTCGCTCACGGCAGCCTGCATGGCCTCGCCGCTGAAAGTCGCGTCAGTGTCGCCTGTCACGATCTGCACCCTCTTCTTCCTGAGGTTGAAAATCATCTCCGCAGCCTCTTTCGCTCTGGATTCCAATGACTTCTGAACCACCATCTCCTGCTGGACAGCCACCTTGTTGTACGCCGACTCGTTCTTCACATTGCGATAAAGCGTAGTGGATTCGGAAGTGAGGTTCGAAGTCAGGCCCTTGTCCGAGAAATCAGCCTTGCCGGCAGCCGGAAAGCGCCATTCCGTCGACTCCGCAGCACCTGAAGCCACCGACACCAGACCCTGTGAGGTCAATGTGAGGAAGGCCGGCATCCGGGCGCCCGGAGCAATCGTATAGCGCACAGCCTGGTCAGCCTCAGTGTATGACTCCATGGTCACGGACGTCACGGTACAGGTCACGGCATCCTTCTGACGCGCATCGATTCCCAGATATTTCTGGGCAAATTTCGCATACGGACCGGCATAGAAATTCTCCTTCTGAGCCTTCACCTGAAGCCTGACGGTCGTAGAAGGCAACGAATAAACGAGGCTGCCCTCCGGGTCTTGGGCAGACATTGCAGCAGCCAAAATCATTCCGGCCCCTGCCAAAATCAACTTATTCATTTTCATACTTATTTTTTCCATCTTTTATGAGTCCAGAGATAATTCTCCGGCTGTGCATTTATATCTTCCTCCAAATAGGAGTAAAACTTGTTCATGATATCTTCCGGCGTGAATTTCGACGCATCCGGGCAAATTTCCCTGAACGACATCTTGTAGCCGAAGCCCTCTTTCTTCTTGAAAGCCATGTAGACCACCGCGAAACCGAACTTATGCGCCAGCGCCGCGCCTCCCGTCATGGTCAATGTCGGCTGATGCATGAAATTGTCCACGGTGTGTGCCGAAGCATACTTGTAAGGACATTGGTCCGTCGGGAAAACATACAGCCACTTTTCATTACGGTGGGCAATGACGAAACGCAAGATTTTGCGCGACTCCACATAGCAAGTCTCCTTGTTCTCCTTCGCGATCGGCGCACAGCGGTTGTCACCGAACACCTTGTCCCAGAAACTGTTGGAAAGTTCCTTGTAGACGACCGTCGTGTTCTTCTCGCCGAAATCCACCCTGTCAGGGGCATAGACGTAATTCAGGATGCCGCCGGTAAGTTCCCAGTTTCCGAGATGGGAATTCAGGACAATGACTCCGGGACAATCATTGTACAGCCGGTTCAGCACATCGGCATGTTCCATTTCGCAGATATGCGAGTCCCTGAGTCTCTTCGTGTCATGCGATCCGGCGAACCAGAAAGTCTCGGCGAACAGGTCCCCGAAATGCTTGTAGAAATCATCGGCAATCTTAAGGAGCTCACTGTATTTTTTCTCCGGAAACGACCGCGCCAGATTAATCATCACCACGTCACGCCTGTAATGCATCGGCCCGGAGATGAACCATGAAAGGCACCTCCCCCAGAAATAATGCATTTTCAGGGGCTGCAACGCAAGCAGCCGCATCAGCATTTCCGTTATTTTCACTCCTGCGCTCATAAATCCTGTTTCACTTTTTCAACTTCTGACACCCACAGCATGGCAAATATAAGAAAATTTATGTATGTTTGCACAATAATGGAAACGGTTTACCACGGCCTTTTCCATCAAATAAGCTGAAAAGCAACACAGTAAGGAAATTTAAACCTTAAAAATATTAGAAGACAATGTTCAAAGACCAGCCGAAAGGATTGTTCGCCCTCGCTCTCGCCAACACCGGAGAGCGCTTCGGGTACTACACGATGCTCGCTATCTTCCTCCTGTTCATCCAGGCGAAATTCGGATTCAGCGCAGCCGTCTCCACTCAGATTTATTCCATTTTCCTCGCTGCGGTTTATTTCATGCCGCTTTTCGGAGGAATGTTGGCCGACAAGATAGGCTACGGCAAATGCGTTACCACCGGTATCGCCGTCATGTTCGTAGGTTATCTCTGCCTCGCGATTCCTACCGGACCGGACGTCGCAGGTAAAATCCTGATGTTCGGCGCACTCGCACTCATCGCCATCGGAACCGGCCTGTTCAAGGGCAACCTCCAGGTAATGGTCGGCAACCTCTATGACAACCCGAAATACGCAGCCAAGAGAGACTCGGCATTCAGCTTGTTCTACATGGCCATCAATATCGGTGCAATGTTCGCTCCTTCAATGGCCAAGGCTGTCACCAATTTCTTCCTCGGCAAATCCGGCCTCGTATATGATGCCAATGTTCCTGCTCTCGCCCACCAGATCATGGACGGCAATCTTGCCAATGCCGAAAAGCTCCAGGCTATCGCCGACACCATGTCAGGTTCCGCTGGAATGGACCTCGGCACATTCAGCCAGTTCTATATCGAAAAGCTCTCTACAGCATACAATTACGGCTTCGGTATCGCCTGCATCTCCCTTATCATTTCAGTAGCCATCTACTTCAGCTGCCGTTCATGGTTCAAGGATGCCGATGTCAATGTCAAGCAGGCCGCTGCAGGACAGAAGGCAGAAGCGGAACTCACTCCGGAGCAGACCAAGAGCCGCATCACAGCCCTCATGCTCGTGTTTGCAGTGGTCATCTTCTTCTGGATGGCATTCCATCAGAACGGAGCGACAATGACATTGTTCGCAAGAGACTACACGGCCAGCACCGTAACAGGAGCTACCAGAATCGGATTCAACATCTGGAGCCTGTTCCTCATCGCTGTTTCCATCTATACGCTGTTCGGCGCATTCCAGTCTGAAAAGACAAGCGGCAAGGCACTCTGCGGCGGAGCCACACTCCTCCTTTGGGGCGGCGCATACGCCATCTATGCAGGAATGCCGGCTATCGTAAACATCCTTCCTTCAGACTTCCAGCAGTTCAATCCGTTCTTCGTAGTGGCATTGACCCCTGTATCGCTCGCCATCTTCGGCGCATTGGCGAAGAAAGGCAAGGAGCCTTCAGCACCTCGCAAGATCGGTCTGGGCATGTTCGTGGCAGCCATCGGTTTCGGTATCCTCACATTCGCATCCATGAACCTGGCATCTCCGAAGGAACTCGGCGGAACCGTAAGCCCGGATCTCATCTCACCGGACTGGCTGATTTCCACCTACCTGGTATTGACATTCGCAGAGCTTCTGCTCTCTCCTATGGGTATCTCCTTCGTTTCCAAGGTTGCTCCTCCTAAATATAAAGGTGCAATGATGGGCTGCTGGTTCGCTGCCACGGCTCTCGGAAACTACCTCGTTTCCATCCCTGGACTTCTCTGGAACAAGATTCCTCTGTGGGGCGTATGGAGCCTGCTCATCACTCTCTGTATCCTCTCTGCCCTCTTCATCTTCTCTATCATGAAGAAACTCGAGTCAGCTACAGAGTGCTAAAAATAGAGCACCTAAAAAAACAGCGTTGTGAAATATCACAGCGCTGTTTTTTTATGCGATTGATGTAAAAATTACTTGGTACCGAAGATACGGTCGCCGGCATCACCCAGACCAGGAACGATGTAGGCGTCCTTGTTCAGATGGTCATCGACGGCTGCCACGTAGATATCTACGTCAGGATGTTCCTTCTGCACACGTGCGATTCCCTCAGGGGCTGACACGAGACACATGAGGCGGATATTGTTGCAGCCACGCTCCTTCAGCATTGACAATGCATCGCAGGCGCTGCCGCCGGTTGCGAGCATAGGGTCGGTCACGATGACGAGACGCTGGTTTATATCCTCCGGAAGCTTGCAGTAATACACTACAGGTACATGGGTCTCCTCGTTACGATAAAGGCCGATATGTCCGACCTTCGCTACCGGAACGAGAGTCTGCAAACCATCCACCATACCGATGCCGGCACGGAGAATAGGCACGATAGCCAGCTTCCTTCCGGAAACTTTCTTGGCCATGGTCTTGCAGATAGGGGTTTCGATTTCAATGTCATCCAACGGCAGGTCACGGGTAACCTCGTAGCCCATAAGAAGTGAAATCTCTTTAAGTAATTCGCGGAAATCTTTAGAACCGGTTTCCTTTTTCCTCATGATCGTCAGTTTATGCTGGATCATCGGATGGTCTATTACGTGGATTTGGCTCATTATTTTTAATTTTTCGTAAAGTTATCTATTTTTGTGCAAATTCCAATCATGAGCAGACGCTGATTTGGGACATAAACTTTCACATACGGAATCAATGGTAAAGATATTCTGCAAGAACACAGGAACTTACAAGGAGTTCCAGGAGGGCACGATGCTTCTCGACATGATCAATGAATTCGACTTCGAGAAACCTTACGAAATCATTGCCGCAAGGGTGAACAATGTCGCCCAGGGCCTGAAATTCAGGGCCTACCACAGCCGCGACATCGAATTTCTGGATTACCGCACCTACAGCGGGCGCAATGTCTACAGCCGTTCCCTCTGCTTCCTATTATATAAGGCAGCATTGGACATTTTCCCGGACTGCAAGGTCGTAATGCGCCGCCCCATCTCGAAAGGATTCTTCTGCAGCATTGACAAGTGCGATGGTAATCCATTGTCTGCCAGGGACATTGACCTGATAAAGGCGCGGATGCGCGAACTCGTCGAGGAGGACATTCAGTTTCACCGGCACGAAGTGCAGATCGCGGAGGCGATAGACGTGTTCCGCAAGCTCGGACATTTCGACAAGGTGAAGCTGCTGGAGACTTGCGGCGAGGTCTACATCAGCTATTATACGCTCGGAGGGACAGCTGACTATTATTATGATGTGCTGGTTCCTAGCTCCGGATACCTGAAAATCTGGGATTTGACGCCGTACCGCAACGGGGCATTGCTCCGCGTGCCTGACAGACACCATCCGGAGCAGCTGGCCCCGTTCCATGAGCAGCCGAAGACCTTCGAAGTGTTCTCGGAGACCATCAAATGGAACAGCATCATGGGCCTGGACAATGTCGGCGACGTGAACAAGGCGTGCCTGGACGGCAAGGCCACCGACCTTATCCAGGTGGCGGAAGCATTGCAGGAGAAGAAGATAGTCCAGATAGCAGAGGAAATCAACAAGAGGTACAGGTCACCGCAGAAGGTTCGGATCGTACTTATCACCGGACCGACCAGCAGCGGAAAAAGCACGTTCTGCAAGCGTTTGAGCGTCCAGCTGATGACATGCGGACTGCACCCGATTTCGTTCTCCACGGACGACTATTTCGTAAACAGGCTGGATACGCCGAAACTGCCGGACGGAAGCTACGATTTCGACAATTTCGACACCGTGGACCACGCGCAGCTCCAGAAAGATGTGTTAAGACTGATTTCCGGAGAGACCGTGGAAGTGCCTGAATATAATTTCGTTACGGGCATCCGCGAATATAACGGCAAGAGCCTTAAACTGGAAGAAGGCTCCGTGCTGCTCATCGAAGGCCTGCACGCATTGAACCCGAAACTGCTGGACAATATTTCCGATTCCGAGAAGTTCAAGATTTTCATCAATACCATCACCAGCTACTCGCTGGACGACCACAACTGCATACCGACCAGCGACAACCGCCTGCTGCGCCGCATCGTGCGCGACTTCAACAAAGGTGCGTTCTCGGCCCGGGAGACCATCTCGAACTGGCCCAATGTCCGCCGCGCGGAGGTAAAATGGATCTATCCGTACCAGGAGGATGCGGACGTATTGTTCAATTCCGCATATCTGGTGGAGTTCGCGGTGCTGAGAAGCCATGCCGAGAGGATTCTGGCGACGGTGCCGAAGAATTGTCCGGAGTACAGCGAGGCGCACAGGCTCATGAAATTCCTGCATTACTTCATTCCGGTGTCCGACAAGCAGATACCGCAAACTTCGCTGATGAGGTATTTCATCGGGTAACGTCGATTTCGACAAGAATATTTCAGAATGAGGACATTTACACTTATAACATCCTAATTTTCAGTATATTATCACTTACCCCCCCCCACAGAATTCCATAATATGAACCAAAAATAATTGCTTTCGTCATCTATTATAAGTATCTTTGTCACTGCAGTGGAATAAAACTGAGCCGTTATGATGGATAAGTATAATTCCGAAGTGAATGTGCAATTGCAACTGGATGTTGCAATGTGTGAGGACATAAAATAGGAAACGATGATGACGCTGGATAGCTCTGACTCAAACCCTATAGCCGAGGGAACGACCAAAACTCCTGAAGGGCAGCAGATTACCGGACAAGATGAGAAAGTCATGTCAGGTGATATTTCAGTTGTCACCCGGCACACGGCCACCGGCAAGGAAGCCGAAACCTGGAGCTACCTCAGCATCCACAACATGCGCGTCGCCGCATTCGAAGACCGCGTCATCAATGACGCCAAGTTCAAATGCTTCATCCACAGGACATGGCAGAAGACAATGTCCCACGGCACACCCAAAAAGGAATTGAAACCCACGGTGAGCGGACTCGTATTCCTGCAAGGAAAACCGGACGACATCCAGAAATATCTGGACGAATATTATCCTCCATACCATCTGGTAAAAGACTGCAGCACAGGCAGACCTGCCATCATAAAAGATGCACAGATGCAGCCCTTCATGAAAATCGCGTCAGTCCATCCTGACCGCGTCAGGTTCCTGCGCAAGCCATTCATGAAATTCGCAGAAGGCCATACACTACTACGCGTGCTCACAGGTCCGTTCGCCGGGCAGGAAGGATACATCGTACGCATTGACCGCGACCGTCAGCTCGTCATGGATTTCGGCGGCATTGCGGTAGCGTTCAGCGGCATACGGAACGAAGACGTGGAACCTGTAATGAAAAACTAAACAATAATTACTCATATTTATGACTATTATACGAAGAATATCCAACTGGTATTTCTCCAAAGCAGCACTCCATTACTGGTGCATTCTGGTAATCGACTGTACAATCGTAGCGGCATCCAGCTACATCGGATGCTACCTGAGCAGGGGCGGGGATATGCTGGCCTCACTTTTCTGGCCATTAACCTACGGCATAGCCATCGGCATGGTGCCGTTCATTATCGCATTCAGAGCCTTACATACATACTCCGGCATTGTCCGCTATTCGTCCTTCGTCGACTTGCAGAAAGTCGCGACGGCGACGTTTATCGGAACGCTCACCTGTTACTTCCTCCATCTGGTAGTCAACGAAGCATGGGGACAGACAGCGATAGTGTTCCCGAGCCTCAAGAGTTCATTGATCATATTCATAAGCAGCACGGTACTCCTCTGGGCAGAACGCATTGTCGTAAAACGCCTTTTCGACTCGTTCCACCTGGACGGAGCGATTCCGGCCGCCATCTACGGCACGAAAGCCGGAGGCATCAGCATTGCCAAGAGCATTGTCGCGCTCAAGGACAAGAAATATTCATTGGACTCATTCATCTCCGACGGAGAGGAGATGAGCGGCTCGTTCATAATGGGCAAGCCGGTGTTCCTGAACCACAAGGGAATTGCCAAGGAATTGAAGAATAGAGGCGTGAAAGCATTGCTCGTTTCGCCGCTGAAAACCGAGAAGTTCCGCCAGAACAGCGCGATGGTGGACGAGTTCATCGACGCGGACATCAAGATAATGATGATGACCTACGGCACCGAATGGAACGGAGACGAATCTTCATTGTCCCACAAGCAGTTGCATGCGGTAGACATCGAGGACTTGCTGCCTCGCGACAAGATTGAGGTCAATATGGCTGAGATAGAGAAGCAGCTGCGCGGCAAGCGTATCCTCATCACCGGCGCGGCAGGTTCCATCGGTTCCGAAATCGTGCGTCAGGTGGCGCAGTTCGGCCCGGCGGAGATGACGCTGATCGACCAGGCGGAGACTCCGATGCATGACATCAGGATGATGATGGCCAGACGGTTCCCGAACATCAAGAACGAGACCATCGTTTCCAGCATTGCCAACAAGGAGCACATGGAGAAGATTTTCGAGGCTCACAGGCCGGAGTACGTTTTCCATGCAGCTGCCTACAAGCATGTCCCGATGATGGAGGACGACCCGGCGATCGCTGTCCAGAACAATATCTACGGCACACGTGTAATCGCCGACCTGGCAGTGAAATACGGCACATTGAAATTCGTCATGATCTCGACCGACAAGGCTGTGAATCCGACCAATGTCATGGGCTGCAGCAAGCGAATCTGCGAGATATATTGCCAGAGCCTGAACCAGGCGATAATGGAAGGCAAGGTTTCAGGTGTCACCCAGTTCGTCACCACACGTTTCGGCAACGTATTGGGTTCCAACGGTTCCGTCATTCCTATCTTCAAGCAGCAGATACGTGCGGGCGGACCTGTAACAGTCACCCACCCGGACATTGTCCGTTTCTTCATGCTCATTCCTGAGGCTTGCCGTCTGGTACTCGAGGCCGGCACGATGGGCAAGGGCGGCGAGATTTTCGTGTTCGACATGGGCCAGCCGGTGAAAATCGTGGACCTGGCGAAACGAATGATTGCGCTTTCCGGTGCGACCGACGTGGAAATCAAGTTCACAGGGCTGCGTGACGGCGAAAAGCTGTACGAAGAGGTGCTGAACGACAAGGAAGGCACCATCCCGACATCCAATCCGAAAATCATGGTCGCAAAGGTGCGCGAATACGATTACGCCACGGCATGCGCCAACGAGGAGCGCCTTCTGGAAGTATCCAAGTCATTCGACGACATGGCTATCGTGCGGGTGATGAAGGACATTGTCCCGGAATACAAGAGCAGACAGAGCAAATACGAAGTTCTAGATAATTAGTGTCATTATGAAAGATATAAAAATAGCAGTAGCTGGAACAGGCTATGTGGGCCTTTCCATCGCGACGTTGCTTTCACAGCATCACAAGGTAACGGCAGTAGACGTCATTCCCGAAAAAGTAGAGAAAATCAACAACAAGGTCTCCCCCATCCAGGACGACTACATCGAGAAGTACCTGGCAGAAAAGAACTTGGACCTGACGGCGACTCTTGACGGCGAGGCTGCATATAGTGATGCAGACTTCGTGGTAATCGCCGCCCCTACGAACTACGACAGCAAGAAGAACTTCTTCGACACCTCACACGTGGAAGAGGTCATCGAACTGGTCCTGAAAGTGAATCCGGAGGCAGTCATGGTCATCAAATCGACTGTGCCTGTGGGATATACGGCATCCGTACGCGAGAAATTCTCATACCGCGAGCGCATGGCTGACGGCACCATGAAGACCGTGATGCCGAAAATCATCTTCGCACCGGAATTCCTGAGAGAATCCAAGGCATTGTACGACAATCTCTACCCTAGCAGAATCATTGTCGGTTACGGCGACGACAGCCTGAAGGAAGCAGCGCACACCTTCGCGGACCTCATTCACGAAGGCGCCATCAAGGAGGACGTGCCGATGCTGTTCATGGGCACGACCGAAGCCGAAGCCGTAAAGCTCTTCGCCAACACCTACCTCGCGCTCCGCGTAAGTTATTTCAATGAACTCGACACATACGCCGAGATGAAAGGTCTTGACACCAAGTCCATTATAGACGGTGTCGGTCTGGACCCGAGAATCGGTACACATTATAACAACCCGTCATTCGGCTACGGCGGATATTGCCTCCCGAAAGACACGAAACAGCTTCTGGCGAACTACAATGACGTGCCTGAGAATCTTATCCAGGCCATCGTGGATTCGAACAGCACCAGAAAGGATTTCATTGCTGACCAGGTACTTGACAAGGCAGGCTACTACAGCAGCAACAGCCAGTGGGACAGCCATCAGGAGAAGAAATGCGTCATCGGCGTATTCCGTCTGACCATGAAATCCAATTCAGACAATTTCCGTCAGTCTGCCATCCAGGGCATCATGAAGCGTATCAAGGCGAAGGGTGCCGAGGTGATAATCTACGAGCCGACATTGGAAAACGGCACACTGTTCTTCGGCAGCGAAGTGGTCAATGACCTGGAAGCTTTCAAGGCGAGGTCACAGGCCATCATCGCGAACCGCTACGACACCTGCCTCGATGACGTGAAAGATAAGGTTTACACCAGGGATATATTCAGAAGGGATTAATTCAGGACTTTCAGGATGGTAAACTACAATGTTTCTCTGGACGGGAAAACCGTTCTGGTGACCGGTGCAGCCGGATTCATAGGCAGCAACCTGGTCAAGAGACTTTACAATGAATTCCCCGATATAAAAATCGTCGGAATAGACTCTGTCACAGACTATTACGATGTAAACATCAAATATGGCCGACTGGCGGAGATCGAGGCATTGAACCGCGACTGGACCTTCGTGAAAGCAAACATTGCCGACAAAGGCATTGTCAACGACCTTTTCGCGGAGCATCATTTTGCGGTGGTGGTGAATCTCGCGGCGCAGGCCGGTGTGCGTTATTCGATCACGAACCCGGACGCCTACATCGAGAGCAACCTCATCGGTTTCTACAATATTCTGGAGGCTTGCCGCCACTACGAGGTGGAACATCTGGTATATGCTTCATCATCAAGCGTTTACGGCTCAAACAAGAAGGTGCCGTATTCGACTGACGACAAGGTGGACAATCCCGTAAGCCTCTATGCCGCGACGAAAAAGAGCAACGAGCTGATGGCTCATGCCTATTCGAAGCTCTACAACATTCCGTCCACAGGCTTGAGATTTTTCACGGTCTACGGTCCTGCCGGACGTCCAGACATGGCATATTTCGGCTTCACGAACAAGCTTGTCTACGGCGACACCATAAAAATCTTCAATTACGGCAACTGCAAACGTGATTTCACCTTCGTGGACGACATCGTCGAGGGCGTGGTCCGTGTCATGCAGCATGCTCCTGAGAAGCAGAACGGCGAGGACGGTCTTCCGATTCCGCCGTACAAGGTATATAATATAGGTAACAGCCACCCGGAGAACCTTCTGGAATTCGTCGATATTCTCCAGCAGGAACTCCTCCGCGCCGGCGTATTGCCATCCGACTACGATTTCGACGCGCACAAGGAACTGGTTCCGATGCAGCCTGGCGACGTCCCTGTCACCTACGCCGACACCACACCGCTGGAGCAGGACTTCGGTTTCAAGCCATCCACTCCCCTTCGTGAGGGTCTGAGAAAGTTCGCCGAGTGGTATCGGGGTTACTATGCGAAATAGAACCAACTTGCATAAATGCCGGTAAATCAGCTGAAAGCAGGAGTCGTCCTGAACTATGTCGTAATCTTCCTGAACACGGTCGTCGGTCTGTTGTACACACCGTACATGCTCAGGATGATGGGACAGAGCGAATACGGCTTGTACTCTCTGGTTGCATCCGTGATTGCGTACCTGACCGTACTTGATTTCGGATTCGGCAATGCGATTGTCAGATACACCGCGAAGTTCAGGGCAGAAAAGAAGACGGAAGAACAATATGAGATGTTCGGCATGTTCTTCCTGCTGTACCTCGTCATAGGAATCATCGCATTCGGGATAGGGCTGGGGCTTTATTTCAATGTGGACACCCTCTTCGGGAACACGATGACAGCCGTCGAACTCGACCGTGCCCGCATTATGATGCTCCTTCTGGTGGCCAACCTGGCATTTACCTTTCCGATGAGCATCTGGGGCTCAGTCATCCAGGCATACGAGGATTTCGTCTTCCAGAAATCGCTGAACATCTTCAGGATCATTCTCAATACCGCAGTAATGATCTGCCTCCTCCACTTCGGCTACAAGGCCGTGGCGATGGTAGTGGTACAGACGATATTCAACGTCCTGACCCTTGTAATCAACTTCATATATTGCAGAAGAAAGCTAAATATACATATATATTTCAGGTTCAAGCACTTTCACTGGGGATTCCTCAAAGAAGTCGCGATTTATTCTTTCTGGATATTCCTCAACGCCATCATGGACAGGGTGTATTGGAGCACCGGACAATTCGTCCTCGGAGCGATGGTCGGGACGGTAGCCGTGGCGGTCTTCGCCATAGCGATCCAGCTGGAAGGAATGTACATGCAGTTTTCCACGGCGATTTCCTCGGTTTTCCTTCCGAAAGTCACCGCCATGGTAGCCACGAACAGAAGCCGCAAGGAAATATCAGACCTGTTCATAAGGACAGGACGTATCCAATATATAGTTCTGGCGTACATACTCTCCGGATTCATCATCTTCGGACGCCAATTCATCGAGTTATGGGCCGGAGCAGGCTACTCAGACGCGTATACAATATCACTTCTGTTTTTCATTCCGCTGACGGTGCCGCTCATCCAGAATCTGGGGATAACGATTCTTCTGGCACGTAACGAAATGAAATTCAGGTCCGTATTGTACATAATCATTGCCCTTATCAGCCTTGGGATGCAGATAGTGCTGACCAGATATTTCGGCGGCATCGGCTGCGCAATGGGCGTTTCGGGTGCATTGGTCGTGGGACAGATACTGATAATGAACGTATATTACCGGCGCAGGCAGGACCTCGACATAAAGACATTTTGGAAGGAAATAAGCAAGATGTCTATAATCCCCATTGTCCTGATATTCAGCTCAATGCTGGTTATCCGTCACTTCTTCGCTTTGGACTCCTGGGGAAAACTGATACTGGGGATAGCGGCATTCTCATTGGTTTATATCCCGCTGTTCTTCCGTTTCAGCATGACGGACGATGAACGGAACCTGTTCATTTCGATGTTCCACAAAATCTTCGGCAGGGCATGATCGACATCAAGAGAGCAGAGGATTGCTGCGGCTGCGGCGCATGCGCGCAAGTTTGCCCGAAGTCATGCATTTTAATGATTGCGGACAATGAGGGTTTCCTGTACCCGCACGTAAATACGTCGGACTGCGTCCAATGCGGCCTGTGCGAGAAGGTTTGCAACATATTGCACCGAAGAGAAGAACGTGCTCCGCTGAAAGTACTGGCGGCAATAAACCGTGATGAAGAAATCAGGAAGCAAAGTTCTTCCGGCGGCATTTTCCACATACTGGCAGAAGAGGTCATCAATAAAGGCGGCATCGTTTTCGGGGCAAGATTCGATGAAAACTGGCAGGTCGTGTTCGACTATGCCGACACCCTAGACGGGATAAAGCCGTTCATGGGTTCGAAATATGTCCAGGCGACCATAGGCGATGCCTATAAAACAGCCAAACGTTTCCTTGAAGAAGGAAGGCATGTGATGTTTACAGGTACGCCATGCCAGATAGCCGGACTGCATCAATATCTGAGGAAAAGCTATCCGAATCTCCTGACCGTGGATTTCGTCTGTCATGGAGTTCCCAGTCCGAAAGTCTGGGGGAAATATCTGGAACAGCTGAAGGCGGACATCCGGAAAAAAGGAGACGATTCCGTGTATGTGCCATTCCGTAAAAGCCACTACATGAGGGCTTTCCTGGCCGACATCATACTGCGTCCGTCCTGCTATGAATGCAAGACCAAGGGTGGAAGGAGCAACAGCGACATCACGTTGGCGGACTTTTGGGGAATTTCATCAATATTCCCTGAAATGGATGATGACAAAGGAACGAGCATGGTTTTCGTGAACACGGACAAAGGAGCATCAGCGCTGGACCTTGCCACGTTCAGTTCCAAGGAAGCGGCATACGAACAGATTAAGCCTCTGAATCCTTCCTGCTACCGTTCCGCGTCGAAACCGGCAAACAGACAAATGTTTTTCGACTCGTTGGACTCGACCGACGACCTGAACACATTGGTCGACAGATGCACGAGATGGACATTCAGAAAAAGGCTGAAAAACATCTGCCGGGTTCTGCTGCGCATGATTCAACGGAGCAAGACCACATCCGGTTCGAACATCAAGTCGATATCGTTCAGAGACAAATCAGAAGGCTGGAGCTCGTACGGATTGTCCATAAAGCTGGAACGAAAGATGAAAATAGGGATACTGACGCAACCGCTCCGCACCAACTATGGCGGGCTTTTGCAGAATTATGCCCTCCAACAGATACTCATCAGAGCCGGATTTGACGTGGAGACGATAGATTGGGGCGAGCCCGAAGGGTTCAGGCAATCATTGTACCGGATAAAAATCTGTGCCCGTCATGCTCTTTTTCCGGGACGCTGGCCGGAGCCGATTTACAGGCCGAGCGCTGACGAAATTTCGGCAATCAGACGCAATACCGGTTATTTCGTAAACAAATATATACGCCATACGGAGGCATTGACCTCCGTGGACATGTTTGCAAAGCAGGCAAAACGTGGCGGGTACGAGGCATATGTGGTCGGCAGCGACCAATGCTGGAGACCATGTTACAACTATTATCTTCCCGCAATGTTTCTTGACTTCGCCCGGGACAAGAAAGTCAGGCGAATCGCTTATGCTGCGTCTTTCGGAACAGACAAATGGGAGTTTTCCCCGAAGCAGACCGGCATCTGCGCACCTCTGGCGAAGAAGTTCGACCTCATTACGGTACGGGAGGATTCGGGAGCCGGGCTATGCAAGAGATATTTGGGAGCGGACGCCACACATGTGCTGGACCCGACAATGCTTCTAGCCAAAGAGGACTATATACATCTGTGCAAAGCGGAAAATGAGCCGCGTGCAGAAGGTACGCTTTTCCACTACATCCTGGACCCCGACGACATGAAGACCTCATTTATCGGGAAGGTCGCCGCTGAAACCGGATTGAAAGCATTTCAAGTAATGCCGAAGCGCTTTATCGGAAATCATACGCGGGAGGACATGAAATGCAGGATCGGGGATTTCGTATTTCCGAGGGTCACCGCATGGCTCCGGGCATTCATGGACGCGGAAATGACCGTTGTGGACAGTTTCCACGGAGCAGTGTTCTCAATTCTCTTCAACAAGCCTTTCTGGGTGACAGGAAACGAAAAGCGGGGCATGGCCCGTTTCATTTCCCTACTGAAAATGTTCCACCTGGAAGACAGGCTCGTAGACGAATCGGAACTCGACAATCTCGATTTCCACAAGGCGATAGATTGGAACGAAGTGAACAGCATATTGGAGGAGAAACGAAGGGCAAGCAAAGAGTTGTTGTTGGAAAACCTGCATGACTGACATGCCGAAAACAAGTATCATAGTTCCCGTATACAAGGCAGAAAAATATTTGAGACGATGTATCGAAAGCATTGTCCATCAGACATATACAGACTGGGAGCTTCTTCTGGTCGATGACGGTTCTCCTGACGGCAGCGGCGGGATCTGTGATGAATACGCCGGCAGGGACGCGCGTATACGGGTTTTTCATAAGGAAAACGGAGGCGTCAGTTCAGCGCGCAACCTGGGCCTGGAGAACGTACGTGGAGAATATGTGACGTTCGTGGACAGCGATGATATGATAGACGCCCGCACGCTGGAAATCTGCATGTCACGATGCGAAGGCCTGGACATGCTGCAGTTCTCGTTTTCCAGGAATGCAGCGGATCTGGGCCCGGCAGAAAATTCCGAGCCGGAAATCTTCGCCAACCGGGATTATGTGAACAATGCCGCCCTGCACAAGTGCGTCTGGGGAACCGTCTTCAGTTCCGATATCATCCGCCGGAACCGCATCAGGTTCGACGAAAGCATGAAACTAGCTGAAGACCAGCTGTTTGTCTTTTCATGCATGGAGCATGCGGAAAGGATAATGAGACTCCCCGACGTGCTGTATTACTACTATTACGACAATCCGTCCAGTGCCACGAACAATGAGCGTTGCAATGATCTCATGCATTCGTCGCAGCGATGCATTGATTTCAAGAAGAAGCATCCGTTGTTCGCGTGCCCGATTGATGAAACGGTCATATACCTGATAGAGAAGCTGATAGCGAGGGGAAAGTATTCCGCGTCCTATAAGCTGTTGTCGGAATTGAAGCCTCATCATGCAGAGTCGCGTCCTTGGCCTTCAAGGCTGATGGTCCGCATCTCCCGCTGCAGCGCCCTGGCCGGAATATGCATCGGTGCGCCTCTGTACAACGTATATTGTTTCGTCAAGAAAACATTGACCCGCATAAAATGTGCATGAAGAAAAAGCCTAAGGTTTCTGTCATCGTCCCGGTATATGGAGTCGAAAAATATATCGGACGGTGCGTCAGAAGCTTGTTCGGACAGACATTGGAAGACATCGAATACATTTTCGTGGACGATTGCACCCCGGACGGTTCGATTTCCGTCCTCAACAGCGTGCTTTCTTCGTATCCGGCCAAGCAGGAACAGGTCAAGATAATCCGTCATGAGAAGAATGAGGGGCTTGTCCATGCGCGTCAGACAGGGCTGAAGGCCGCAAGCGGCGAATATATAGCGCATTGCGACAGCGATGATTGGGTGGACACGAATCTATACGGGACGCTCTACGACCAGGCAGCGGCCCAAGGTTCGGACATGGTCGCGTTCGTCTGCAAATATACCGACGGAGAGAGAACGATAAAGGAGGCCCTCACCGGAAACCGCACGGAAACCGCTGAGTGTCTGGCAGATATGATACACGGAAAGATGTGGTGGTCATTGTGCAACAAGCTTATAAGGAGTGATGTTTACCGCCACAGTGACATAATCTACCCGACCGACGGAATGGGTGAAGACATGTGCCTGTCGCTCCAGCTTCTGTATCATTGCAAGTCGATATCATACAACCACGACGTATGCTATCATTACTACCAGAATCCGACGTCCATGACGAAGGTCCAGACCGAAGAGAGCTGCCTCTCCAGATTCCGTCAGATCTGCCGCAATGTCGAGATAGTCAAGAAATTCTATTCCGGCAAGCCGGTCAATGACAGCCTCCGCAAAGGTTTCCGATATCTGGAGTTCAATGCCAAGCGCCCCCTGACCCCGCTTCTGTCCGAAAGGAAATACCGCAAGCTCTGGCGCCAAACCTACCAAGGCTGCGAATGGTCCGTACTGACCGACCCCGAGGCCCCGGCCCACGACCGCCTCAAGTCCTTCCTCTGCCTCTTAGGCATCACTCCGCTGCAGTATGAGCGGTTGCGGGGATGGGTGAAGAGGTGATGGAATTTATTAAATTCATTGAGTGCATTTTTACTATGAAGCCTGCACTCAATGAGTGATTATAAGAAAAACCATTAAGTATACTTTATTGTTTTTTCATATATTTGCAAATGTTAGGTTTAATACTACCATCCAAGAAAATATATGGCACCAGAATCACCGATTATCGTTTATCATGGAACTAACACCATAGTAAAAACTCCTGAAGTCAGAGTGGCAGGTTACAACAAGGATTTCGGGTTCGGATTCTATTGTACACGCATCGAAAAACAGGCTCAGAGATGGGCCATTACGAAACGGACTCCCCATATCGTATGCATCTACGAATATACCCCTGACGCAACACTCAACGTGAAAGACTTCGTTGAAATGACAGATGAATGGCTTGACTTCGTCGCTGAATGCCGACATGGAGAGCCACACAGCTATGATATTGTGGAAGGTCCGATGGCTGACGATGAGGTATGGGACTATGTAGAAGACTTTCTCGCCGGACGTATAAGTCGCGAGGCTTTCTGGGCATTAGCAAGATTCAAACATCCGACGAATCAAATACTCTTTTGCACGGACAGGGCGCTGCAAACATTGAAATTCAAATCACACTATCAATTATGAGCAACAAATACTTTCCAGACGAGCAGATAGATTTCGATGATCTGTATTTTGTCTGCTACATGATAGAGAGAGTCGCACGGAAAATCCAACAGAGGAATCGATACGTCGTAGCAAAACTCGGTAGCAAAGGCCTTCTGCATGAATTGTCCATAGCTGAAACAAACCATTGTCTTAATCCGGAACAGGTCGAGGATGAATGGATTACGACATACGGAATGGCAGCAGGGAATTTCGACATAACCAAAGTGGACTCACGCTTCACAGACAAAGTCCCGTCACCTACCCAGATGGGCAAAGTCTATGCAAGGCTTATCTCATCCGTAGATACCGAGGACAATCTTCCTGCGACAATGAAAGCGGTTTACGCATCACCTGTCTGCGACAAGATAGATAACTACAACACAAGTGCCTACTACGAGCCCAGCTATGTTCAGACACGAGCTTTCCTCAACGGAGGGTTCTGAGGAACAACAGACGTATAACATATAAATAAGAAGCTTGAATAACACTCACGACACGACGTTTACCGAACTTACTGAAGAAGATGCTCGCCGTCATTCCCTCACTCGCTCCATACAAGCCGAATGCAGACAGTCTGGCATCGGAAATCGGCATCAGCAGAAATAGCGTACAAGACTACCTCTCCCTTCTGGAAAGGGCACAGTTGATCGGACAGTTCAGGGATGATACCGGTGGAATGAGAGGCCTGGGAAAAGTCGAGAAAGTATATATTGACAATTCTAGCCTGATGAATGTCCTCCCGTATATCTGATTTTGTCATAGGGAAATACACCTTCGAAGTAGGCGGCAGAAAGAAAGGGCAAAAGCAGATTGAAAATCATTAAACGACAAGACCTAAGTTATTGTGCAGTCGGATTTTATTTGTAATTTTTGGTAGATATTCGTTTATATTTAATGTACTAACAAGGGCATAGTCTGGTATGATTAAAACTATAGAAATTGAACACTTTCGTGGCATAAGTCACGCAAAAATAGACGGACTGAAAGAAGTTAATATATTCTTCGGAAAGAACAATTGCGGCAAGTCTTCACTACTTGACGCCATCTTTCTGATATCAGGCTTGTCGAATCCGAAACTGCCGATCAACATCAATCTGCTGAGGAACTACCTGCGATTCGAGCCATCAGACCTGGCATTGGATTTCTATACACTTGACACTTCGCGGCCAATCAAGATCAAGGCATCAAACGACGAAGTGCGGGAGCTTATGATTTCTCTGTTCGAATCAGCTGCCAGCCGTATAGACTTGCTTGGAAACGAGAATAACCTATCTTCAACTGATACCAAGAACCGTTATGGTCTTGTGTTGAAATGCAAGATAAATGGGCATCCAGTCGAGTCGTCCATCACCCTTTCTCATAAAGGCGTAGAAAACAACGATTACGAGCAAAATGTCAAATATGATTCAGATTATAAAGAGAATCTAACTTGTCGATATCTTTCACCAAAGTATGACTTTTACACTTCAATAGAAAGTCTGACAGAAATTCTTAAAAACAAGGATGAACAGTTCATTCTCGAAGCGTTGCGCATTATCGAGCCGATGATAAAAGACATAGTACTGTCACAGAATGAAGTGCTCGTCGATGTCGGCCTGAACAAGCGCATACCTATCAATGTGATGGGAGATGGAGCCCGCAAGATTCTCTCTATTCTTACGACGATTTATGAATGCCGTAACGGAATCGTCTTGATTGACGAAATCAGCAATGGCTTCCACTATTCCGTAATGAAAGCTCTATGGCAAACAATTTTGTTGGCGTCCAAGAAGAACAATGTCCAGTTATTTGCGACATCCCATGATTTGGATTCAATTAAGGGATTGCGTGATGCCGCTCTTCATGATGAAGGTGACAAAGTAGCATTCTTCAAACTTCAGCATACAGCCGATGCAGAATTGAAGTCATACTGCTACACCACCGACAGTATCGATTATATGTTGAACCAGGAAATCGAGGTAAGGTAGGATGAACAAGATATTTATAGAAGCGAAGAAACCTCAAACTTCTGAGTATTGTTTCTTGGAAACCATCTTGAAGAATAAATTTACGGACAAAATTTACGACATAATCTGCATGGACGGCGTGGACAATCTTTTTAATCAGGGCATTTTGACTCTGATCCGGACCTTTCAGGATAATGGAGATAAGGTGATTGTCATTCTAGACGCAGATACCATTGACAAAAAATGGGGATTTGAGGCAAGAAAGAGTAATACGATGGAGAAAATGCAGGAAAACGAGATTGATTTTCCATTTTTCCTCTATCCTAACAATCACGATGATGGAGACTTCGAAGTTCTACTCGAAACTCTAGCGAGAAAGGATCTTCACAACAAATGGTGGGACTGTTTTGCCGATTACGAAACCTGCGTTTCAGGAATACGCGACGAATCTGGCGAACCAAGATACATCATTCCTAACCGCAAAGCCAAGCTCCACACCTATATCAGTTCTCAACGACTGAACAATGCCTCAAGAAAAAAGCTCGGTTCCGGCCAATGGCTATTTGACAATTCTGATTACTGGGATTTCTCGCGACCTGAACTTGAGCCACTTGTTGAATTTTTGAAGGAAAATTTGGAATAGTGGCGGATTCGCTCAGATTGAAAACATAAACGGGAATTCCGAATTAAGCACAAATGGATACCAAAAAACTCATAGAAGAAGTATTATTGGACTTGGGCAACAACAAGTCATTGAAGGATGTATCTACAAAAATTCAGATAATCGTCAGACTTTTAGGCGATGACAAACTTAAAGAATGGTACAACAATGAGTTCATTACTGGATATAAAGGGAAAGAACATCCTGATTATCGAGTTACGCAAGCAGCAGACATCAAGGCAACTTATATCGCACCGCAAGGATTTGGAATCTTGCAAGTAACTGGACAAAGTGTACCTGTATTAAATTTAGGCGCTGAAGAGTATGAGAAGATAATGACAATTAAGTTTGATGACACCATACCGGCGATCATAAACTATTCCAAGCATCCAAAACCGGAAGAAGTAGTCGTATCGCTCTCACCATACGAGCGAATACAAGTGCAAAAGATACTTGGTGAAGCACAAATACAAAACGCCCATAAAGTAATACCACCTTCTGCATTTCAAATTATCATAGACAATGTCCAAAGCAAAATCATCGACTTGTTTATAAACTTGAATGATACCGTATTCGATGGCGAAATAGACATGAAGTCTCCAGCAACAAAAGAAGAAATACATCAAGTGATAACAAATAATTTCACAGCCGGAATAATCCAGACCGGCGCAGGTGTTATAGATGCCCAACATTCAACGATTGCCGCGAATGCGGACAATTCCTTGTCGCCAGAAGTGATTGCAAAGCTACTGTCACTGACCGATAACATTGACAGAATTATAAGAGAAAATGATGAAGAACATGATGAGATTGCTCAAGATATAATCGACATTAAATCTGAACTTTCAGAGACTAAACCAAAACGCAACATACTGAAGAAATCATTCAGGTCGCTTGCATATAGTGTGGCCTCAACGTCATGTAAAGCTGCGGTAGAATCTATTGTATCGGAGGTGATGACGTCATTGTTGTAGAATGTAAGTTTTATCATCCAACGATTTGTCCTTTATACGATATGAACGCAGGTGACAGATACTTGGAAATAGATATAAAATAGTTTTGATATAATGGAAAAACCTCAACAGTTTTTATATGAAGTTGTACCTATCAGACTATTTCTGATAGTAATGTTGGTTTTTTATCACGCCTTTGCTATTTTCACTGGCGCGTGGAAACCTATCGCAGGATACCCGGAAATACCGGGCTACGCATTATTGGGCAATTTATCATACGCATGCCTTCTGGAAACATTTGTTTTCATTTCCGGTTATGTTTTTGGATATCAGGTTCGCGTCAAAGGAGACACCGCACTATCTGCAAAGAAACTCCTCGTGAAGATATTCAAAAGACTAATCATTCCGTCCATCATTTTCAGTATTGCATATTTGCTCATAATCCAAGGCTTCCACGGCTCACTCTTCTCCACATCGTATCAGATATTATGTGGCGTTGCGCATATGTGGTTCCTTCCAATGCTGTTTTGGTGCTTTGTTATAGTGTGGATCATTGAAAAAGTAAAACTGAAACAAAATATTGCACTATTAGTATTATTGGCATTATCGGTCATTTCCTTTATTCCTCTACCATTGAGACTTGGGGCTGCGTTATATTATGCAGTTTTCTTCTATGCCGGTTACCTAATCCAAAAGAATCACAAAACCGACAAGGAATTGCCTAAGGCTACGATAGTCATAGGAATTGCAGGTTTCATTTTTTTCTTCATTTTAAAGGGCTATTTGTCTGATAAGTGTACTATACATTTATTCGGAATTAATCTTCTCGATAAGGCGTTAAGATTATCTCTTATGTCTGTTGTACGATTATCATGTGCTTCTTTCGGCATCTATATCCTTTACAGCATCTCTAAAATGATTGTATCTAGTTCACAAATGTCAACTAGGGGGGGGTGGAAAAATTTGATATCATTAAGCGAAAACTGCTTTGGTGTTTATCTTTTCCAACAGTTCGTGCTTGTATTAATATATGATTCAACTATTCCTAAAATAATCAATCCGTTCATTCTCCCATGGATTTCTTTTGCCGTTGCACTCATTATTTCTTTATTATTAACTATCGGCATCAGAAAAACGGCTATCGGAAAATCAATATTATAGGATTATAGGGAATGTCTGGCACATGTTTAAGTATTTTATCGGATATAGACATATATACAGCAACCGTGGTACAGAAATTAAAAAATAGAGCACGGAGTGCTGCTGATTTAGGCAACAACATTCAGTCCATATGAGACTTTTGTGAAGAAACTGACCAACAACGGACGAATAACCGAGAACAGCTTATAGACTATAATCTGGATGAGCTAGATGCTGAAATTTAAGTGACTGTTCGTTGCATCTTTAAATTGAAAAGGATACGCAATAATCCCTTACATGACTTATAACAACAAATGATTAGTATATCAAATATTAAGAATCGCATATTGAGTAGCAAAGATGGAAAGACTCTATTTGCAAATTTGGGATATTTATCTCTCCTACAAATTGCCGGATACATATTTCCTCTTATTACGATACCTTACCTGGCGAAAGTAATAGGGGTGGATGGTTTCGGTAAGATAGCCTTTGCAAGTTCTGTAATAATCTGGTTTCAAACCATATCTGATTGGGGATTTAATTATACCGCAACTAGAGATGTTGCAAAAAACAGAAATGATATTGAACGTGTAGCAGATATTTTTTCATCAGTTTTTTGGTCAAGATGCTTTTTAATGATGGTGTCTTTTATTATTCTACTATTCTTGATATTAATAATCCCAAAATTTCGAGAAGACGCCAACGTCATTCTTGCTACTTTTTTGATGATTCCTGGTTACATTATGTTTCCAGAATGGTTCTTTCAAGCGATGGAAAGAATGAAGTATATTACTATTCTAAATATCCTGTCAAAAGCATTATTTACAGTTGCTGTATTTATCTTTGTCAAAGGAAAATCTGATTACATACTTCAACCTCTTTTTGTATCTTGTGGATTTATTCTTTCTGGCATCTTAGCATTTTATTATATTCGACGTATATGGGGCATAAGATTGAAGATCGTTCCGACAAAGAAAATTTTCAATACAATTAGAATGAGTTTCGATGTCTTCTTAAATAATCTTTTACCAAATTTATATAATAGTTTTTCCACGATGCTCCTTGGCTTTGTCGGAGGTCCATCATCTAATGGATTATACGATGCAGGGTGTAAGTTTGTTAACATTGCACAACAATTTATGCAAGTTGTATCTCGTACATTTTTTCCATTCTTATCTAGGAAAATCGAAAAGCATCACATATATGTATTGATAAATATATTTCTCGCAGCAGTGGGTTCTTTGCTATTGTTTTTATTATCTCCTTTATTGATTAAAATATTTTTCACGTCGGAGTTCTACCCTTCAATTACAATTATGAAGGTAATGTCGATTTCTCTATTTTTTTTGATGTTGGGAGATGTGTATGGTACTAATTACCTAATAATTAAGGGAAAAGAAAGACAATTAAGGAACATTTCACTCATATGTTCTTTAATCGGTTTTGCGATATCTTTCCCTTTAATACATTATTTTGATTATATCGGAGCAGCACTGACTGTTACCATTACTAGAGGATTATTAGGATTTAGTTCAATGTTTTATGCAAAACGACTACAAAACTAAAGGATTTCATAACATTCAATATATTGTCGCACCGCAATGGCATGGTGCGAATAAAAAAGGTACAGAGATTGGCGCGCAAAGTATTGCTGAGCTATTCCATAAGGAAGGCGAAACAGAATTAATCAAACTACACATCCCGGAGGACGCTAACGAAGATGACAAACTGATGCCTCATTTCAATGTCATTGACGATGCGAACCGTTCCATCTGCGAATCTGTTAACGCAGCATTGTCTGCAGGTAATAAAGTTGTTACTATCGGTGGAGTTCACTCTGTGTCTTGGGGCTCTATATCTGGCGCATTAACTTTTAATCCTGAAGTTGGAGTCATCTATATTGATGCCCACGGTGATTGTAACATTGCCGAACGTTCTCTAACTCATCATATTCATGGAATGCATATGGCCTATTTGATGGGATTCGGTGGCAGTAAATATGTTAGTCGATATACCCATCATTTGCTCCCTGTCAGGAGCATTATTTACGTAGGAGCGAGAAGTTTAGACCCATACGAGGTGGAATTGTTCCAGAATAATGATATAGCGCAGATGTCCAGTGATTTTATTAATTCAAATCTACAAGATACAATAGAGCGCATTAGCAAATTCATGTCTCACTTCAAGCAAATCCACATCAGTTTGGATATTGACGTGCTCGATCCTTCTTTAGCACCAGGTACTGGAGTGCCGGAAGTTGGAGGAATCTCGGAAGAATCATTATTCGAAATCTTGGATGCAATTATAAAAACTGATAAAGTAAGGTCCTTAGACCTTGTTGAATATAATCCATTATTTGACATTGATTTTCGCACCGAAAAAATCATAGAGAGACTGGTTAAAAGACTAAGTCGTATATAAGTTTAAAACATATCGTAAAAATTCAAAAAATGCAAAATATAATCACTTACATTAAAAGGCCAAAGACGTTAGGTTTGGCTATTCTTTCTCATTTTGGAACTTGGCTTCCAGATTCATTGTATCTAAAGATTATGTTCCGCTTAAAAATGGGATATAAACTAAATCTTAAAAATCCACAAACTTTCAATGAAAAACTGCAGTGGCTAAAATTATATAACCGCAAGCCAGAATACACACAGATGGTGGATAAATCAGAAGCCAAAACTATAGCTGAAAATATCCTGGGGAAAGGTTATGTCATTCCGACACTTGGTGTTTGGGATAAATTTGAAGATATCGATTTCAACTCACTTCCTGATCGTTTCGTCCTAAAAACCACTAATGGAGGCGGTGGAGGCGGCATTATTATTTGTCGAGATAAGAGCAAACTGAATTTAGCGTCTGCTGCAGAACAACTAAAATCATCCTTAAAAGCAAGTATTTATCGTAATCTTAAAGAATGGCCATACAAAAATGTGAAACCAAGAATATTGGCAGAGAAATTTATGGTTGATGAAAGTGGCGAATTACGCGACTATAAATTCTATTGTTTCAATGGTGAGCCAAAAGTCTTTTTGGTGGCAAGCGAAAGGTTTTCCGGACACCGTACGTATTTTGATTACTTCGATATGGAAGGAAATCATCTACCCTTCACTCTAGGAGGAATGAATAATCCTGTCACCCCTGCACTTCCATCTACTTTTGAGGAAATGAAACAAGTCGCAAAGAAATTATCTCATGGTCTTCCTCATGTAAGAATCGACCTATACAGCGTAGATGAAAAGGTCTACTTCGGAGAATTTACCTTTTTTGATTCCAGTGGTTTTGAGAAATTCACACCACGGGAATGGGATGATACTTTTGGAGGATGGTTGAAACTACCAACAAATAGCAATGTAAGAGAGTAAATCTGCATCATTTGCCTGAATTTTGCGTGTATTTCGGTATCGTGCTGATGCGTTAAAAATCATCAAACAAAGTAAGTTATTTAATACCCTAATATCAAATGCGTAGTTAAGCGGCTGTTGTAAACTTTCACGACAAACGCATTTCAAAGCGCGGTTATAGTAGATTTTTATTACATTAGGCAATGTTAATAAGTCACAAACATAGATGTGAAAGTTAACGTATTGCTAATAATTTAGGTAATAAAAATTAATTGCCTAATACTACCCAAATATGGTGGAAATCGATTAAACACAACAGCTCGTCTTAAATAAACATAATTGAAGAATGAAATTTTTTTTGAAGAATCCGTGTAATGTATATATCTCCCTATTGGCGTTTTATTCTATGCAAGGAACTATAATACATACTGGAGGTACTATAATCTCACAGTTAATTCTTCTCTCGACTATGCTGATGGGACTATATTTTACGTTCAAAACATTTTTTATCAAAGGTAAACCTATATATTTTAATGGATTAAATCTATTATTTTTCACCTTAGTTATTTATGGTGTATTTTTGTTAATTAGCGATCATCATTACGTAATACAAGCTAAATTGTTTGACAATGAAGTAAGTAAGTCATCTTACCTAAAAAATATCTTCCTATCGTTTCCTAACATCTACACATTCTACTATTTTTCCAGAAAAGGATTTCTCACAGATGACCATCTTCGAAAATGGATACTAGCCTTTTTCGGGATAGCTATTTTTAGATTCTTTGATAATCAGATTACTGCTATACAAGCTGACTTAATTAATGGTAACGATGTTGAGGAGATAACTAATAATATGGGTTATCTTTTTGTAGCATTGATACCAAGCATAGCATTATTTAAGAGAAACGTCCGTCTTCAATATTGTTTGCTCATTATTTGCATGGCTTTTATTGTATTTGGCATGAAACGAGGAGCTATAATTGTCGGAGTCGTTTCCATGCTTTACTTCCTATATTTCAACTTAAAATATAATAATCAGGTACCGAAAGGAAAGGTAATTTTCTTGTCGTTCTTAATCATTATCGCAGCCTATTTTCTAACAAATTACATGATGGAGACCTCTGACTATTTTTTGAGTAGAATAGAAGCAACAAAAGAGGGTAACAGCAGCGGGCGTAACGAAATATACGAATATTTTTGGAATCATTTCAAGAATGAAACAAACATATTCAAATTTTTATTCGGAAATGGAGCAAATGCTACTTTAGGTATTTATATTAATTATGCTCATAATGACTGGTTGGAATTAGCAATTAATCAAGGACTATTTGGAATAATCGTCTATATGATATACTGGCTGTTTTTTTTGTTAACTATAAAATCAATAAAACATAATCAAACCGCAAAATTAGTCCTGACACTTATATTTATTTCTTACTTTATTGAAACTTTGTTTTCTATGTCATATACGGAATATTCGATGGTACCAAGTACAGTATTCGGATACTATTTGGCACATTGCCGAGATGTAGAGTACCTAAGATAAAATATGAATCAAATCCTACTAATCACAGAAAAACTAGGCTCTGGAGGAGCCGAACGTCAAATCTGCGGACTTGCAGCAATGCTGACAAAAGCGGGATACCCTTGTAGACTGATTACATACGTTGAAAATCAGTTCTATGAGCCATATCTTCGCCAAAATGGTGTTGACTATCAGTTTGTGCCAGGGCTCTGGAACAAGAAAACTCGCATATTCAAAGCGGCTAAATATGTCAGACAATACAAGCCTGATGTAGTTATATCTTTCCTACCATCTGTAAACAAGACTATGTGCTTGGCAAAACTATTCTTCAAGGCTAAGCTGATTGTGTCGGAAAGGAATAACAACACTTGCATAACTTGCGGGGACAGGGTACAGTTCAATCTCTACCGTCTGGCGGATGCTATCGTGCCTAACTCTAATAGCCAAGGCAACTTTATCTGCAAAAACTTCCCATTCCTAGCGGAAAAAGTTCATCCAATAATCAACTTTGTGGATGTCAATCGTTTCACTCCAGCAGAATACCCTGCGAAGAATGATGTACTGAAAATAGTGACAGTGGCAAGATATACGGAGCAAAAGAATGTTTTGACCTACATGAAAGCCATACGCTTGGTAAAGGATATGGGGCTAAACGTTCATTTCGACTGGTTCGGAGATAAAGAACACCACCCGGCCTATTATTCAGAGATCGAGAAATTGTATCTACAACTTAATATCTCTGATTATCTTACATTGCACGAGCCAAATCATAAAATAGAAGAAGAATATCGCAAAGCTGATGTGTTCTGCCTGCCAAGTCTATATGAAGGGTATCCAAATGTGGTAGCCGAGGCCATGTCATCAGGATTACCCATACTATGTAGCAATGTGTATGAAAATCCTTACATTGTTAAAGAGAAGGTCAATGGCTTTCTGTTTAACCCTGAGAATGCTCATGACATAGCTAATGCTATCAATAGAATGCTGGAATTATCCCCAGAAAGGAGACAGGAAATGGGCATCCGCAATCGCCAGCTCTGCTTGCAGCGCAATACGGAAGAGGCATTCTTGAAATCGTATGTTAAACTGATTAACAATATAAGCAAATGAGTAAATTCCAAGAACTCTACAATGCAGATATCACACGATATGGAGGCAAGCCTGAATTGTATATAAAAATATTCCTCTTCCTTTATCGCAAGGCCGCAACAGCATCCTTTACTCCTACAAAATTTTTATACAAAGTCCTATTCCGATTCTGGGCCAATCGCAGAGGTTTGGAACTATCTACTAATCAACAGATTGGGGGGGGGGCTATATTTAGGACATGCATATAATATCACTATTAACAGCAATGCCAAGATAGGTCGCAATTGCAATATTCATAAAGGTGTGGTAATCGGACAAGCAAATCGTGGTTCACGCAAAGGATATCCTACTATTGGCGATAGAGTATGGATAGGTATCAATTCGGCTATCGTAGGAAATGTGAACATTGGCGATGATGTTATGATTGCTCCGAATAGTTTTGTAAATGTAGATATTCCTTCTCATTCTGTCGTATTTGGGAATCCCTGTATCATTAAGCATCGGGGTTGGGCAACAGAGGAATATGTAAATAATATCGTATAAATAATATCGTATAATTATAGTATGAAAATCAAAAAATTCTTATGCCTGGTCGCATACTACGGGGTTGCTAGGTTTTTGCCGGCATCAACAAGTCCATTGACACATTGGACAAGAAAGATTAGGCGATTTGTGTGCCAGCCGATTTTTGAACATTGTGGCAAGAATGTAACCATCGAGCACGGTGCAAATTTTTCAATGGGGGGATCTCAATAGGCTCTGGTAGTGGTCTTGGCATTAATTGCTCAGTACATGGTCCACTTAAAATCGGTAACAATGTGATGATGGGACCGGATGTGAGCATTCTCACTCATACGCATAATATTGATAGGGGCGACATTCCGATGGGACAACAAGGGATGAGAGTATCTGAAGTTATCATTGGAAATGATGTTTGGATCGGAATGCGAGTGATTATCATGCCTGGTATAAAAGTTGGCAACGGTGTCGTTATCGGCGCAGGAACTGTCGTGACTAAAGACGTTCCAGATTATGCCGTAGTCGGTGGTGTGCCTGCACGAATAATAAAGTTTAGAAAATGAAGAATATCTTGGTAGTTGGTGCCTTTGGTTAACACAACAACAGTTTGGATGGTCAATCTATAAAAACTCGCAACGTATAGTCGGATGCGGAAATTGAAGGGTTTGGCTGCTGTTTTGCTCTGAATCAAAACATTAAACGACAATCCCTACCAAACTTTCAACGTTTTCAAAGAACTTGTATGTTTTTTAACGGGCCCTAATGTTTATACAAATAAAAAAATTTTATTAAGCACATGACAAAATTTTAAAAATATCGAATGGTTGGGGTCTAAGAGGGTTC
>ENA-ORNB01000410-ORNB01000410.1-human-gut-metagenome-genome-assembly--contig:-NODE-410-length-45545-cov-3.620906_pt1 | contig 45545 bp, 41 predicted proteins | sample MGYA00242112_ERZ509016 | MGnify/ENA primary metagenome ERZ509016 (study PRJEB26280, sample SAMEA2338705) | human gut metagenome | biome: human gut; feature: human-associated habitat; material: faeces...
TGCGAGTCGCAGCCATTATATGGGTGGAAATGCAACAATTGATTGTGCATCCAAAATTATGGATGCCATGCGCAGGGAAGACGGGACCTGGAAGACCTATGATGATCTGGTTTCTGAGGGACTGCCAACTAGATTCCTGGGACACTATGACCAGTTAGGACTGGGGCTTCCTCCTGGGCTGAATCCAAATACCGGGGAAGGCGATAAGGATGCGGCATTCATGTACGCAGTCAACACTTGCTTGGTTGAGGTGCATGAAAACACGGGTAAGGTAGAAGTTCTTCGATACTCGACTGTGGCCGATATTGGAACCATTGGGAATAAGCTTGCCGTAGACGGCCAAGCCTATGGAGGACTCAGTCACTCTATTGGTTTTGCGATCAGTGAGGATTTCTTTGATGTAAACAAGGATCTCAACATGGCTATGTGTGGAATTCCGAATATAAAAGATATCCCAGACGATATCAATGTTACTTATATCGAAACTCCACGTCCCCGCGGCCCATATGGCTCAAGTGGCTGCTCTGAATGCTTCCAGTGCTCTGGCCACATGGCTGTAATCAATGCGATCAACAATGCTTGCGGCGTCCGTATCTACGATCTTCCAGCAAGACCGGCAAAGATAAAAGCAGCCCTTGAGGCGAAAAAGTTAGGGAGGGAACAGAAACCTACAAAGTATTATCTTGGCAAAGACTTTGAGGACATTCTTGAAGATATCCGGAATACGCCGATTGGTTAAAGCGGGAACTGCTTACAGGATTCACAGATTTGTGTTAATTTATGTTAAAAGCGTAGCCTGATTTATCAAATATAGATATGCTCAACAGTAAGAGCTTTTTCTCTCGACGGTATAGTAGGAGGCAATGGCATGGAGGGAGAATCAGCTACTCTGTTCGAGCAGGGGGCCTACACGGGTTTTAAGGAGGTAACAAATGATTTGCACATATTCTGGCTGGCCAGGGAAAATTGTTTGTGGTGCAGGGGCAGCCAAGACCATTGCTGACGAGGTCAAAGCCCTTGGAGGAAATCATATAATCCTCTTTTCGGATCCCGGCCTTACATCACTGGATATCGTAAAAGAAGTAATTGCTGAGGTTTCAAGGCGCGGCGTGGTGTGCACTCTTTTTGACAGAATTGGACCGAACCCAACAGATGACATGGTGAGAGTGGGGGTCCTTGAAATGCAGTGTGTCCGGCCCGATTGTATTGTTAGCATTGGCGGCGGAAGCCCCACTGACTGTGCCAAAGCCTGCAACGTCGTTTATACCCATGGAGGCCTTCCTCAGGAATATGATGTCGGTGCCGGCGGCATAGAGAAGATTCAGCCCAAGCTTCTTCCTTTTATTGCGGTCCCGACGACAGCTGGAACTGGCTCTGAAGTCACTGATGTAAGTGTTATTACGGATGCGGCCAGGCATGTGAAATTTGGGATTAAAAGCCCACTTTTAATCCCCAGAACGGCTATTTTAGACCCTGTACTCACTTGTGGCCTCGGCAAGAATACCACAGCCTTCACGGGCATTGATGCATTGACCCACTGTATTGAATCTTATGTGTCCGTCGTCGACTTTATCTGTGCGGATGCGCAGGCTCTTTACGGTATCCGCACGATAAAGAAATATCTCCCCATTGCTTGGGCCGATGGAGGAAACATAGAGGCCAGGGAAAAAATGCTTCTTGCTTCCATGATGGCCGGAGCATCGTTCAATATCAACAACTTGGGTCTCTGTCATCAGATGGCCCACCAGCTCAGCTCTTACTTTGGCTTACCGCATGGACTTGCAAATGCGATATTGCTTCCTCATGTCATGCGTTTTAACCTCGATGCTCGCCCTGAACGATTTGCTGAAATAGCAGAGGCGCTGGGTTGTGACGTCACGGGCCTCTCTTACAGAGAAGCCGGCTTGCTGGGTATTGAAACAGTAGAGGGGTTCTGCGCACAACTTGGTGTTCCCAAATATCTGGATGAAGTCGGTGTAACCAGAGATCTGGTCAGTGAGATGGCTGTTACTGCACTTCAGGATGGCGTGGGAGCAACTAATCCTGTAACTACGACAGTTCAGGAGTGCGAAGAGCTCTATTATGAATGCTTCAGTAAGTAACAGGAGGAGGCCATTAAATGCAACGTTATCAAAACTTTTTTACCGAGGATCACTTTTCCTTTAGAGAACTGGCTACTGAGTATGCGGAAACCAGACTTAGACCGATTGCTATGGAAATAGATGAGACGGATCACTTCCCTGAAGACGTCATATACGAAATGGCTGATATGGGTTTTTTTGGACTTAAAATACCGGAAGAATATGGCGGCTCTGGAATGGATATCAGGAGCTATACTTCTGTAATGGAGGAAATTGCAAAGGGCAGTTCTACTGCGTGCGTACTGATTTCTGCTGCCAACTCGCTGGCAGCTGCTCCTTTGATTCTGTATGGAGCAGAAGAACAGAAAAAGAAATATCTACCTGGTATTGTGGATTTTAGTGCTCCCGTTGCGTTTGGACTCACCGAACCCTCCGCAGGTTCCGATGCGGGTTCGCTAAAAACACGTGCTGTAAAAGATGGGGATTTTTATGTGTTGAATGGCTCTAAAACTTTTATCACCTTGGCACCCATAGCAAAATATGCAGTTATTTTTGCCAAAACCGAGCCCGATGCTGGCGTTAAAGGGATTACAGCTTTTATGGTAGATATGAGTCTTCCGGGTGTGAGCTGTGGCAAAAAAGAAAAGAAGATGGGACAAAAGGGCATTCCTGTCAGCGATATTACTTTGGAAGATGTCCGTGTTTCCAAGAAGTGTATGATTGGCGAAGAGGGCAAGGGCTTTATCAATGCCATGAAGACGCTTGATATCGGCCGTGTGGGAGTTTCTTCTATGTCGCTTGGCATCGCACAAAGAGCAATGGATATCACCATTGCTTATTTGAAGGAACGTGTGCAGTTCGGAAAGCCCCTTGCAAAAATGCAGGCGCTCCAATTTATGATGGCCGATTGTGAAGCCAGATTGAATGCAGCCAGATGCATGCTCTACAATACAGCTTGGCTCATGGATAATAATATTCCCGCGACAAAAGACGCATCCATGACAAAGTACTTCGTTACGGAAACCTGCCAGGATATCGTGAACAAGTGTCTGCAGATGTTCGGCGGCTATGGATATTCCGAGGAATATGAAATTGAAAGGCTCTACAGGGATATCCGTGTCAATACCATTTATGAAGGGTCTTCGCAAGTCCAGCAGATTGTAATTGCCGGGAATCTTTTTCGCAGCTAAGTCGTGCCTATGAAGAAGCAACTTGTTCGCTGGCCGTATCTGGTGTTCGCGGCAATTACCATGCTTTTTGTGGGTGTGATCTATGCATGGTCTGTTTTAAAGGTGCCCCTGGCACAAGAGTTCCAATGGAGTAATTCAGCCCTTGCGCTCAACTTTACTCTGACGCTGTGCTTCTTTTGTATTGGAGGTATCGCAGGAAGCCACATCATGAAAGATTCGGGCCCTAGGCTCGGGCTGATTTGTTCCGCCGTTTTCATTCTGATCGGATTTTTCCTGTCATCTAGGCTAAGCAGAAATGTGATCATGCTCTATGTTTCTTATGCCGGCATCACAGGCAGTGGTATTGGCTGCGCATATAATATTTTAATTTCGGCGGCCGGTACCTGGTTCCCAAATCAAAAGGGAAGTTGCTCCGGCGTGCTGATGATGTCTTTTGGGCTGAGCTCACTGCTTTTGGGAAAGCTGGCTGATACTCTATTTGTCCTCAACAATTTCGGCTGGAGAAAAAGTTACCTGCTTTTTGGAGTGGTAATTGCTGCAGTTGTGGCACTGTCAGGTCTTGTCATCAAGCTTCCCACCGAGAATACAGTATTCCCGAAAGCGAAGGAGAAGAAGCTAACAGCGGAAACCTTTCGCCCGGAAGAACTTACAACCCGAAAAATGGCTAGACGCTCAAGCTTTATTCGTTTCTACATATATGCTATCCTTACTTCCGCTGTGGGTAGTACGGTAATCAGCTTTGCAAGGGATCTAAGTCTTTCTGTGGGTGCAACTGCTGCACTTGCCACAACTCTGGTTGGTGTTCTCTCTCTGTGCAATGGCATTGGCAGAGTGCTATGCGGCATTCTGTTTGATGCCATGGGAAGAAAAAGGACCATGGTTCTTGCCAATCTGATTACCATACTTGCACCATTTATTGTACTCCTGTCCGTGAAGATGCACTCCCTCAGTCTTTGTATTGCGGGCCTCTGCCTCACGGGATTTTGCTATGGATGTTCGCCCACAATCAGCTCTGCCTTTATAGGAACTTTCTATGGTATGAAACATTTTTCTTCAAACTTCAGCCTCGCAAATACAATGCTTATACCTTCGTCTTTCGCAGCTACAATTGCAAGCGCGTTGCTTGAGCATTTCGGAAGCTATGCGGCTCCTTTTACAATGCTTATTATCTTTGCGGCGATTGCCCTTGCCTTGAACCTGAGCATACGGCGTCCTTAAAGGAGGGCACCGTACCTGTAATGTTGGTAGAAAAAGGGGATTTCCACTGCTAAAAGCGGGATGGGCCGATGCACTGCTGGCTAGGGCCCCCGCCTCCCCGCTTGCATGCCTCTACACTCCTTTGGAAAGGATGTTCGCTATGTCAACTCAACTGAGTCTGTCACAGATTTTAACTTACTTTTCAGGGCAAATACACTGCTCACAAATTGTTCTGGGCCAATGGGCGGAAGAACTTGGCCTTGATATTGAGACGGCGAGAATGCTCGCAGCGCCTTTTGGTGGTGGTGGGTTTAGAGGCGACATGTGCGGTGCCGTCGCTGGGGCACTGATGGCCATTGGGCTGCGTTATGGACACTCAGAACTGGGAGACGAGGATGGTAATGAGATATTAAAGGCAAAAGTGGCAGAATTTCAAGAGAGATTTATTCAAAGAGAGGGGAGCATTGTCTGCCGTGAGCTCACAGGCTACAATTTCTCAGAAGATGGTGCATTTGAGCAGGCGAAAGAGGAGGGAGTCATCTCAAGCAAGTGTCCCCACTGTATAAACAGTGCTTTGGCAATACTGGATGAGATCATGTGAATGAGTATCCCTCCGATTGATTTGGCGGTATCTATATAAAGTAAAAGATCAACACTTTGATCAAAACAATCCGATTTGATATTAATACGGCAAGATTAGAGGAAAGAGCACACATAAATTATTGCCTCATTGGGAATGCCTGATACAGAGGAGGGCTTACCATAAATAACCGTTATTATCGTAAAACAGAGTCTGTCTGTCCAGTCTGTTTGGAGCAGATTCATGCGGAACTCGTTCAACGAGATGATGCTGTATATTTGGAAAAAACATGTACCAAGCATGGGAGTTTCTCTGTGCCAGTCTGGCACAATAAACTAGATCTTAACGCCTGGCGGGGGAAGACCGATGCAGCAGATGATTTGAAATCTCCCTGCTGTTGCAGTGCGACCAATGATACTTGCTGTGCCCTTTTGGAAGTTACTAAGCATTGTAATCTTCACTGTAAATACTGTTTTGCCGAAGGGGGAGATTTCTGCGGCGAAGACCCAGATTTTGAAACGATCCGAACGGCGATCTCGAATATCGCAAAGCAGGGAGGATTTCCACTTCTTCAACTTTCCGGCGGCGAACCGACCTTACGGGACGATTTGCCCGAAATTGTTGCTTTCGCCAAACAGATTGGGATCCCGACGGTTCAGGTGAACACAAACGGTATTCGATTGGCGTCTGACTTGGGATATTTAAGGTCCCTGAAAGAGGCTGGCCTTGATATTGTTTTCCTTCAGTTTGATGGAACTGACGATAGGATATATCAAACGCTTCGTGGTAAGGCACTTTTTGAAATCAAAAAAAAGGCCATTGGAAACTGCGGAAAAGTCCGCCTGGGCGTAACACTTGTACCTACGATTGTGCGAGGGGTCAATGACACTCACATCGGATTGATTGTAGACTTTGCACACACCCTGTCACCGGTAGTCCGCGGGGTCCATTTTCAGCCTGTTTCTTATTTCGGGAGGTACGAAGCGCCCTGCTCGGACCGATATACCTTGGATGAATTAATATTTGATCTCTGCAACCAGGCTGGTTTTAAAGAAGATAACTTCCTTCCATCTTGTTGCGATCACCCGATGTGTGGATTCCACGGAGGATTCCTTGTCCAGAGGGATGGGACGCTTCTGCCCTTAATGTCCAGAGAGCGGATCAGGTTGCAAGAAATCTCGCCGAAAGAAAATCGAGAATATGTTGCGAATCACTGGTCCGCGCCAAAGGTAAAATGCGGTTGTTGCCAACCGACTGAGGACAGTTTGGAGGCTTTCCTTGACAGGGCAAAAGAATACAGTTTTACCATCAGCGCGATGGCTTTCCAGGATTCCTACAGCCTTGATCGAGACCGCCTTCGTCATTGCAGCCTTCATGTATACAAAGAGGGCGCCCTCCGTTCATTTTGTGAAGCTTACTTAACAGCTGAGCCAGGGGGAATGTGCAGCTTGAACCCTTGTTGCCCGGAAGAGGTCGCAGCGTATATTACGGGTGGAAGAGTTCTGGATATCGGTTGTGGTGACGGTCGGATGGTCTCGTATTTACGTTCCCACGGGATAGACGCATATGGAGTTGATATGTCTCCCGAAATGGTGAAACGGGCCGGGGAAAACTGTTGTTGTGCAGAAGTAAAGCTTGGCCGTGCCGAATGTTTGCCATATTCAGATGAAAGTTTTGACTGCATACTCATGCAGTGCAGTTTTTCACTTTGTGAAGCGGAAAAAACTATTTCGGAAATTAACCGAATTTTAAAACATGGTGGACAAGTTATCATAACAGATGTTTATTCGAGCAAGGAAGAGATGTCCTTTCCAAAAAGTAATCAGGTTTCCAATCTCTATTATAAGACCACAATTGAGAAATACTTTTCTGATTTTGAGTTGCTGGATTTTGTTGACAAGACCAAGGAGCTTGTAGATATGTTTGCACGGATGCTATGGGATGAAGATGTGTCTCACTGCATATCAGAAGAGGAGCTTCCCGTGCTCAAGTCTTCAAAACCTGGTTATGGCATATGGGTATGGAAGAAATTTTAAAAAAATTGAATGCCCTGTTCATCTATGCGAAGGCAAATGCAAGCTTTTATAATTATCTACCAGATGCACCACTGGAAAGTCTACATGCATTCTTTGAATTACCAACTATCAGTGATAAGGAAATCAGAATGTACGGTGGCAGAATGATTTGTCTCCCTTCCAGTGAAATTTGTCGCCTGGTAACCTCAGGTACCACCGGAGAAAGAAAAAGAATTGCGTTTTCCAAAGGGGATATAGACGCCACATTGGCGTTCTTCAAAGCGGGAATGGGACATTTGAGCTTCGACTCGGAGCATATCGGGATTTTTATGCCGAGCGAGACAGAGTTTGGCGTTGGAGACCTACTCTCAAAGGCGCTGGTGGCGATAGGGCGAAGCCCGTTTGCCTATGGGCCTATATACAACTATGAAGATGCGGCTACGTTCTGTGCCCAGCATCAGATCAGTTTTCTGATTGGGATTCCCAGCCAAATACGGAGGCTGGCTTTAACATGTCCTGAGCTAAAAATTCGAGCTGTTCTGCTCTCTGCGGATTTTATCTCCCACTCTCTCAAAACATGTATCGAAGAGACTTGGGGTTGTACTGTTTACCGTCACTATGGACTTACAGAAGCCGGACTTGGCTGTGCGGTAGAATTACCGGGGCGAAATGGTATGTATGTGCGGCAGGATATTTTTTTGGAGGAGGAGAAAGGGGAAATTTTAATAACAACCCTGGAACGGGAGGCCATGCCATTAATCCGTTATCGCACGGGTGACATGGGACGGTTGAACCTTTCCCACGATCTTGTCGAGGTCTTTGGGCGAAAGACGGAACTGCAAAAGCTTGTCCCAATCTATCTACTGGATGAATGGCTTTTTTCAAACCCCAATATACTTGACTTTGAAGCTTTTATGCACAACAATGTGTTGAATATCCGAGTTGTTGGAGACATCGAATCCGCAGCACAAAGACTTCGGAATATTTCGTTTCTCAGCAAAATAGAACTTGCTTTTTCCTCCGGAGAAGTAACCGTTTCAAACGGGCGGCTTAAACGTTCAGTGCAGATGATGTAGCCCTGCCGCCCCACTCTCCTACTGTATGATAGCGTCAGCTGAACACTGTGTGTATTGGGTTGGATGTGTCAGTAAGAGTATAGGAGCTCATTTCACTGCTTTTTCTACTGTGTCCTTGTTCCATGCTGACAAGACCTGCCTGTTCACGGATGAATTAACTGCTAGGAGGATTAAAATGGCAAAGATCATAACAGCGCAAGAGGCCGCCAAGCTTATTCCAGATCACTGCACGGTGGGCTTTGGTGGTCAGGGCCTTGCAGGTTGGCCGGAAGAGATCAGTCTTGCAATCAGAGACAGTTTTGCTGCGACAGGACACCCGTGTGACCTGAATGTAAAGCATGGCTGTACGCTGGGGAATTGGGGAAAAAAGGGTTTGACTCACCTGGGAGAAGCGGGCCCGGGTCTTGTTACCAGATGGTGTGGTGCTCATGTTGGGAGTATATTTGCCCTCAGAGCCCTTGCGGCAGAGAATAAACTCCAACTCCACTGCCTTCCCCAAGGTGTAATTGTAAACCTATGGAGAGAAATTGCCGCCGGTCGGCCGGGCCTTATTACAAAAGTGGGGCTGGGAACCTTTGTGGATCCCAGAAACGGCGGTGGTAAAATCAACGAAGCGGCAACAGATGAGTTGGTGGAACTGATTCACTTCCAAGGGGAAGAGTATCTTTTCTATAAGTCCTTTCCCTTGCATGTTGCTATCATACGTGGAACAATTGCGGACGAAAATGGCAATATTACCATGGAAGACGAGAGCTTTATCAATGAAGCCTATCACGTGGCCTGTGCTGCAAAAAACAGCGGTGGCATAACAATCGCTCAGGTCAAGACCATTGCCAAGAAGGGCACCCTGCATCCCAAAGATGTGGTAGTTCCTGGTGTTTTGGTGGATTATATTGTTCAATGTACGGATCCAGAAAATCACTGGCAGACCGAGGGGGTATATCTCGAACCAGCCTTTTCCGGAAGCGTAAAAAAACCGCTTAGAGCTATTCCGGTTATGCCTTTTGATGAAAAAAAGGTGCTCTGCAGGAGATGCGCGATGGAGTTGAAAAGGGGCTATATTCTCAACCTTGGTGTTGGTATACCTGCAGACCTCTCAAAGGTGGTAAACGAAGAAGGGTACCTTGACTTCATATCGACCAGCACTGAAGTCGGAAATTTTGGAGGAGTAGCCTCAGCTCTCCCCAATTTTGGAGCTACATACAATGCGGAAGCCTCGGTAGAGCACGGCAACATGTTTGACTTCATTGACGGAGGTGGGCTGGACATGACCTGCCTTGGAATCGGCGAGATAGATGAGGAAGGCAACAACAATGTGAGTTATCTTGGCGATACGGTCATGGGCCCGGGTGGCTTTATTGATATTTCACAAAACACTCCGAAAATCGTTTTTTGCGGTACCTTCATGGATAAAGCAAAGATTGAAATCAAAGACGGGAAAGTCCATATCCTGGAGCAAGGAAAGCGCCGTAAGTTTGTAAAAAAGGTTAAGCAAATTACCTTTGCTGGGAAATATGCACGAGATGACCAAAATATCCTTTACGTCACGGAACGTTGTGTCTTCCGGCTTGTTGACAAGCGACTGACGTTGGTCGAGATTGCACCCGGAATCGATCTTGGGCGAGATATCCTTGCCAATATGGATTTTAAACCTGCAATTGCAGATAACCTGAAGCTGATGGATCCAGAGATATTCCAGGAACACTGGGGTGGCCTCGGAAAGTATCTTGATACTGGGACTTATGCACGTCCTGAATAAAAAACTGTTACCCCAAGGAAATGAGTCACCATTTCCACTTTGAAAGTGACATATCTTGCAGTCAAGGAGAAGTGCTTTGGAATTTCATGAATCCCACAAATTTATTAAAAATTGCTTTCATGAGGAGCCGGCAAGCTGTAGTTGTGCCTGCCCGTTCGAGCTGGATCTGAGAGCGTTTTTGAAAAAGGCGGCCAATGGGAGATGGGTCGCATGCTACAGGGAATTTAGAGATGCAGTCGTATTTCCAGCGATTGTTTCAGAACTATGTGAAGCTCCGTGCAGAGGGGCCTGTCAGAGACAAAACATCGGAGATAAAGCACTGAACATTCCAGAGATTGAAAGAGCCTGTATAAGGTTTTCTTTGAACGAGCAAGGGGTGAGCTATCCACTTCCACCTAAGAGTCAAAAAATCGCAATTATTGGAGCTGGGGCTGCAGGACTTTCCTGCGCATTGGGGCTGGCAAGAAAAAAGTATGATATAACAGTTTTTGATAAACAAGCTTCGTGGGGAGGGAGGTTAAGACAGCACCCTTTCTTTGAACAGTTTCAAGCGGATTTTGCGCTTCAGTTCAAAGGGCTTGCGATACAGTGGAACTATGAGCACTGCGCGATTGAGGATGAACTGAACTGCTTTGATGCCGTCTATCTCGCATGCGGAAAAGGCGGTCCTGATTTTGGCTTGCTCAAGAGTTGGAACTCGGAAAATTTTAGCTGTGAAAGGCCGGGATGGTTTCTGGGCGGCGAGTTGTGCGGGATGTCTCTGATGGAGGGAATCGCCGCAGGGAGAAAACTTTCTCAACTTATTGAGGCTTTTCTTCAGACTGGAAAGGCTGAGCTGATTGTTAAAGCAGCTCGCGGAGACTGTGTCCCCCATGCGTTGGATCATACGGGGGAAGGGAAAAAGCCAATGGTGATTCCGGAAAATGGCGAGACAGGCTATTCCAAGGCCGAGGCAAAAAAAGAAGCGGCACGCTGCATGGGATGCATATGTGATTCGTGCCTAGTTGGCTGCGAACTTCTGGCTCATTACCGAAAAGCACCTTACAAACTTGCCACAGATATCTGTGGTGATTCCAATACCAAACCGCCCTTTTCCAATTGCGAAGCAACCAGGCAGGTATACTCCTGCAATATGTGCTCGCGCTGTGAAGAACTGTGTCCGGAAGGCGTCAATATGGGTGAGCTCTTTCGATTTTCAAGAGAGGATCGATGGGAGCACAATAGATGGGTCCCCGCCTTTCATGATTTTTGGCTGAGAGAACTGGACTTCAACAGTAGAGAAGGTTTCTATTCATCACCTGGAACATACGACTATGTTTTTTTCCCCGGATGCCAACTTACAGCTTCGCTGCCGTTGCATATGGTCAAAAGTTTCGAGCTGCTTGAGATGGAGCTGCATTCAGGGCTAATTTTAGGCTGTTGTGGGGCACCGGCTGTATGGGCCGGCGATCAAAAACGAAAAAGCGATCATACAAAGCTTCTTCGATCCACGTGGGAATCCATGAATAGACCTGTCATTATTACAGCCTGTGCTACATGCAAGGATTTGCTTCAAAAACTACTTCCCGATGCCAGACTGAAATCGCTCTATGAGGTATTGGACAGAATGGCCCCAATCCGGTATCTTCCAATAAAAAATGCAGCTCTTTTTGACCCTTGCTCTGCTAGAAAAGACGGAGTACAACATGCCGCAGTGAAGAGCCTCGCCGAAAAAGCTGGCTGCGATGTTCAAGAACTGAAAGATGGGGGAACTTGTTGTGGCTATGGAGGCCACATCCGGATTGCCAATCCAGGGCTTTATCAAGAGATTACAGAAAAAAGGAGCAGAGAGAGCGAAAAACCCTACATTGTATACTGCGCCAATTGTCTTGAAGTTTTTAAATCAAAGAATAAACCATGCGCACATATTCTGGAATTCCTTTTTGGGGCTGCGACGACTGAAATCCCCAGCCTTGAAGAAAAAAGGCGCAATACCGTGCGTGTCAAGAGTGAAATGATGCAAAAATTTGAAAATAGAGGATTCCATCTGCAAGAGGAGCCATGGGATGCACTTAAAATCTCCTTTTCACAGAAGGCAAGAAAGACAATGGAGGAACGCCTAATTTGCGATAGTGATCTTGCGCAGACCATCTATCAGGCGGAAACAACTGGTATGTATTTTACGAGCGGAGATGGTATGTTCATTGCGAGCTTTTCGAGGAAGTATGTCACATACTGGGTGAATTATATACGTATGGAGGATGGTAGTTTCTGGGTAGACTCCTGCTATTCTCACCGGATGAAGATTGTAGGTCTGCGGCCATGAGTGAAGAAAAAGTCATCAAATGCGGAAAATGTGGAGTGCTTCTTCAGCCCACAAAGATAACATTTTCCTATATGGGAAGAACCTTTGGACACGAGGTCCCCACTTGTCCCAAGTGCGGGCAAGTATATATATCTCAAGAACTTGCCGAGGGAAAGATGGCCGAAGTAGAAATGCTGTTTGAGGACAAATAAATCTGATAGATAATCGTAATCCTGAGGGAGAAGTTTTCGGTTTGGAAAAAGCTATGTTGATGCTAAACAATTGGAAAGAATTATGATTGGCTTCTCATCTAGGAGACAATATTGTCGCGGCCCGCGTTAGCATAATGTGGGACACAGTAAATTCTTTGTGCAGGGCAGCACACTGTACCAGGTTATTGAGAGGGACAAAAAGGGAAAACAAGCCGACGGATAAGGTTGAATAAGTTTGGCAAATTGGAGAGTGGATAAAAAGCGATATGTTTTGCAGATCGCTGTTAGAATGAAGTTGTGACACACTATTCTGAAGGGAACAGCAAACCATGTCTGAGACCTACTAATAAAAGTCAAGTCCAATATGAAGTTTTTTTGTACAGAAAAACGGGTACACAAAATCTGGCCATCCAACGATCCAGTAATCGAGATGGCAACCAATCCACACGATATTTGCATGTATAATCGTCTGTTCCTAAGCGTTTAGCGATATCATTACGGAAGTATAGTGGATACGTAAAACTTATTCGCAGACACCATCATATAGACGCGATAAGTTTTCCCTTTAGACTGTTTTTTCTCCATGAGCTGATACATCAGCTCATGGGATGGTACATGTTGTGGATAAATACCCATTGTCAAGAGTAGAGTCCTACGCAGAGCAGCAGATCTGTGTTTGGAAATGCTACGGCTGCGCATATTTATTTGACCAGATTGATACGTCAGAGCATTAATTCCTGCAAAGGCAGCCAAGGCCTTTTTAGAGTGGAACCGGCGCACATTGTCAATTTTAGTGATAAGTTGAGGGACAAGTGAGGTCCGATACCAAATACCTAAATCACAACTGGATATTCCGGGCAGAAGAGCTACTAGAGATCGTATTTCCCGCTTGAGTGTAGCTAAGTGCGGAAGAAGTCGCTATTGATTGTGCAACAGCCTGTCAACCAAAAGTCTGGTGGTGTCGTTCTTCGACATAAGACCAATGCATTTACTCGCATTTGTATAAACTTAAAGAGCTTTTGATCACTGAAATGGTCGCCGTGTTCTCTGTACCATTCGAGGACTTGGATAAAATGTTTTATAGATAATTCGGAAACGCACTTGCACTGCCAGAAAAGGACTACGAAATCCGCCTGTTTTTTAGCGGGGCTATTAAACAAACGATTGGCCTCTGGAAAAGGAAATCGGGTTGTTCTTCGACATAGTCTGAACCTTGGAATATCATTAGTGCTGCCGATAACAGTTTTTCAAAAGTAATCGAGTATTATCCGCAGGAAGATATCTGGGCTGTGTAATCCGATGGACGAGGCCATAAGTTGCCAACTCTATAGAATCTTTCTTGTTGGCATTGGTACGCCTCAAACTGTTGTTTCCATAGTCATGCACCAGCATGACATTGACTACAGAGGCATTTAACCTTGGTCGGAGTGCGGGAACTCGGACCCCGTCCTTACGCTCCCAAAAAGTTTTTCGGTATTTTTATAGTTATTTATAGCCCTTTTCCCTCCAAAGCAGGTCAGGTAGAATAAATTTCGCAAAAACAAAAAGAGACATGGTTTGCAGATCTCTGGTAGAATGAAGTTGCGACACCACCATTCGAAAGGGGACAGCAAACCATGTCTGAGAAAATTGTACAGCTAAACGAGGAAGTTATCAAGGGTCAACTCAAGGAACTGGTGCGTGGAAGTGTAGAAGAAACGCTCAACGAGCTGCTGGAGGCCGAGGCAGAGAAGTTGACCCAGGCGGCGCGGTACGAGCGTAACGAGCAGCGCCAGGGCTACCGTAGCGGCCACTATAACCGCAACTTTACCACCACTTCCGGGGATGTCACCTTCAAGGCGCCTAAGCTTAAGGGAATCTCCTTTGAAACTGCCATCATTGAGCGGTATCGCCGCCGGGAAAGCAGCGTAGAAGAGGCCCTTATTGAGATGTACCTGGCCGGCGTATCCGTCCAGCGTGTGGAGGACATCACCGAGACTCTCTGTGGCAGCAAGGTCTCTCTCCACCATCAGTGAGCTGAACAAGAAAGCGTATGTCCACATTGAAGATTGGCGGAACCGTCCTCTGCAGGGCGGACGCTATCCGTATGTCTACGTAGATGGAATCTACCTACGCCACAACTGGGACGGAGAGTTTGAAAATGTGGCTATTCTGGTGGCGATTGCGGTTAATGAAGATGGATATCGTGAGGTTCTGGGCGCCGCTGAGGGTATGAAGGAGGACAAGGCCAGCTGGGTAAGCTTCTTCCAATGGCTCCGCGGGCGTGGCCTGGACGGGGTCAAGCTGGTGGTTGGAGACAAGTGCCTTGGTATGCTGGAGGCTGTGGGAGAAGTATTCCCTGAGGCCAAATACCAGCGTTGTACCGTTCACTTCTACCGCAATGTCTTTTCCGTAACGCCTCGCTCCAGGGTGAAGCTGGTAGCTAAGATGCTCAAGGCGATCCACGCTCAGGGGAGCAAGAGAGCCGCCCGAGAAAAGGCCAAGGCGGTGGTGGAGGAACTGCGCTCCATGAAGTTGAAAGAGGCTGCCAAGAAGGTGGATGATGGTATAGAGGAAACGCTGACTTACTGCGATTTTCCCAGTGAGCACTGGACTCGCATCCGCACCAATAATGTCATTGAACGGCTGAACCGGGAGATCCGCCGCACCCGTGTGGTTGGAAGCTTCCCGGACGGCAACTCTGCTTTGATGTTGGTCTGTGCCCGGCTGCGCCATGTAGCCGGCACCCAGTGGGGCAACAAGAATTATATGAACATGAAGCATCTGGAGGCTGCCGTTAAGGATGCCTCCATTGCTGGCTGACTTCATTCACAACAGAGTCTGCAAACTAAAGTGCAAAAAATTCTTGACATGACCCTCAGTTCTCATCGCTTTTATCTCTGGGGCGCACGCAGGACTCGATGATGCCGGCGATCATCTCCACCTCATCCTTGCAGTCCTGACGCAGCCACTCTTTGACAATGGCGGCGATGCCCTCGATGTAGTAGGCCATGTAGTAGGGGCGGTGGGCGGCCGGGATCTCAAACCGCTCCAGGATGGGGCCGAGAATATGCCGCTTCAGCTCCCCGTACCGGGTGTAGGACTGCATACTGACGGGATTGCGGAACGCTGCCCGGTAGACCTTTTTGTTCTCCCGGATGAAGCGGAGATAGGGGAGCAGATACTCCCGGGTGACCAGGATCAGCTCTTCCCGTTTCCGGCTTCCCAGATTACCCAGGATCTCCTCCTCCTGCTGCGGGAAATAGGAGAGAAAGCGCCGGTTGATCATTTCCATGGTCTCATTCACCAGGTCGGAGATGGTCTCATAGTGCAGGTAGAAGGTAGACCGGTTCACGCCCGCCTGATGGCAGATTTCTTTCACGGTGATATACTCCAGGTCCTTCTCCTCCAGCAGGGCCAGGAGGGCTTCGTCCATCCGCAGGGCGGTATTGAAGTATTTGCTCTCAGACTTGTTCATCTGCCGCCCTCCTTGCTTTTTACTCTGCTGATTCGCTGATCTCCCGGGCCAGCTGCATGATATCGAAGGCATACTTTTCCTTGCCGGTTCGCAGGAGCTTCTTGTAGATGGGGTAGTTCAGGCCCACGCCCACGATGCCCAGAATCCCCAGAAGGATCCCGGCTCCCGTCATCAGAACGCCGCCTCCGCCGATCACCTGCATGGAGAGGCACATCCCCAGGCCGAGGACCAGGGCCGCTCCAATGCCGAAACTATAGGCGAAAACAGTGGCCGGGCGCTTTGCTTTCCAGTCCAGCTTCCGAAGGGCGACCACCTTGGAGGTGTCCTTGGGGGCGTATTCGTTGGCAATGGCTTCCGCGAAAATTTTATCCGTGTTCATAGTACGATCTCCTCAAATGAATTGTTCAGTTTCAACTGACAATCTGATCTTAACGGATTTTAGGTGGAAAGAGAACGACACGGTTTGGGATTTGTGGTGAGTTCAGCCTGCCTTTTTCCGCGTCAGAAAAACGCCGACCAGCGCTGCAATCAGGGCGAAGGGAGCCAGACGGACAAAACCCCACTCAAAGGCGTGAATGGCCACGCCCATGACAGCAGTCTCCGGGGCGCTGTAATCCCAGCCCAGGTAGGGGCTGTTGACCACGGCCAAGGCGGCAAATACGGCTACGATCAGCGCGCAGAATGCAATCAGTGACCAGTGGAGGGCATTCCTTCGAAAGGCCTTTCTCCGGGCAAATTGTAGGTTGATGACCTCCAACTTTTCCGCGAGGACCTTGACCTCATCCGCCTCCGACTCCGCCAACGTCTCGCCCAACAGGGTGCTGACAGACGTCTCCAGGGCCTCCGACAGGGCGATGAGCAGATCGGAGTCCGGTACGGACAGCCCGGTTTCCCAAAGTTAAGGATATGGATACAGGTTAATCAATTTTGCCGATAAAGCGGTAGTAAATCTCAATCTCTTGCTCTCGCATACCGTCCTCGCCTTTAGTGGCCTCATGAATCACAATCTTCTCAATCAAGGTATTGAGAAGTTCAGCGGTCAGTTCCGTGGGATTGGCGTACTGCTTGATGAGAGCGACCCACTTTTCGGCATCCACGGCAGTTTGCTGCTCTGCGGACAGCTCCGCTTGCAAGCGGCTGATCTTTTCCTCCAGCTCCAGCTGTTCTGCCTGGTACTTTTTAGTCAGCAGATTGAAGTTATACTCGGTGATGTGTCCGGCAGACCAGTCCTCATACATTCGGACGAATTTTCCATCCACTTCTGCCTTGCGCTTTTCTGCCCGTTTCAGTTCGGATTCCTGACGCTTGGCGGCGGTCATGCGTTCCCGGTCACCGTTTTTCAAAATCTGCTGCAAGAGTTTTTCTTCGCTCAGCTGCGCCCGATGGGACCAATACTGGATTCTGGACAATACATAGACATAGAGCGTGTCATAGCGGATATAATGCGCCGAGCATTGTGTACCCATCTGTCCGTACTGGCTGCAAGTGAAATGGCTGTACGGCGTTTTATTCTGACGGTTCGTGCCGAAGCGCATGGACCAGCCACAATCTGCACATTTTACAAGACCAGCGAAAATCTGCGTTGTGGCATCCTTCTGCTGCCGTCTTCGGCTGGCAATCTGCTTTTGCACCTGCTCAAACACATCCCGGCTGATGATCGCCTCATGGGTATTTTCCACCCGAATCCATTCTTCTTTCGGCTTGCGCACCTTTTTCTTGTTTTTATAAGAGATATTGGTCTGCTTATTGTGTACGCTGTTGCCGATGTAGGTTTCATCTTGCAGAATACTTTTGACCTGAGCAATCGTCCAAGCAAAGGATTTCTCTTCCGGTGCATGGGCGTAGATATTGGCAAAGGTTCCGTACCGCTGATAATTGAGCCAGCCCGCAGTCGGGACTTTCTCTGCAATCAGGGTCTTGGTGATCTTCGCCGCACCCGCCCCATGAAATGCAAGATCAAAGATTTTTTCAATAATCCAGCGGGTTTCTTCATCTATGGCCAAAGTGTTTTTGATTTCGGGATGGCGGATGTATCCCAGTGGCGCATAGGCAAAAGTTCGTTCTCCTGCGGCAAATTTGGCACGGAGCGCCGTTTTCACCTTGCGGCTGGTATCCTTTGCGAACCATTCGTTGAAAAGGTTCTTGAACGGCACAAAATCCGAAAGTCCTTTTTCGGTGTCCTCGTTTTCAGCCACGGCAATGTAGCGGATTTGCTTTTCCGGGAACACAAATTCCAGATAGTAGTCCATCATCACGTGTTCACGGCCAAAACGACTGAGGTCTTTGGTAACGATGCAGTTGACTTTTCCGGCCTCCACATCATCCATCATCCGCTGAAAGCTGGGACGCTCGAAGTTCGTTCCACTCCATCCGTCATCGACATATTCGCCATACACCGAAAGGCCATGTTCCTTTGCGTACTGCTGCAAAATGGTGCGCTGGGTCTCGATACTCACGCTGTCGCCATAGTTTTCGTCGTCACGGCTGAGACGCATATAGAGTGCGGTATTGTAAGGTTGTTTCACGGTAAAAATCCTCCTTCTAATCGAAACAACCCACGCTTACAATACTTCTGTTTTTATTATACCGTAAGCGTGGGTGTGGTTCAACGACATTTTGTTGTGGAATGGGTTTATCCAGCGTTGCGGGCGGCATACTGGATCACATTTTCAATCAGCTTGTCCATGGGTTTGCCTGCCTGGGAGAAATGCTCGGATACCCGAATCCTGGTATTGCCGCAGTAAAAATATTGAATGCCATCCGGCTCTGTGACATAGACCGAAGTGTTTTCCAGTGTCGGTTCGGGTTCATCCTCCCAGCTGCGCCATTCTTCCAGAGTTTCCAACGGCGGCTCAAAAACCGGTTCAAAGCAGGCTTCAATGTCGATATAACCATAGTCGGGTTCGCTCATAAAATCTTTGTGTTTTCTCATGCAGTTTCCTCCATCAATTAAAGTTCTATATCCTGCGGCTTACGGTGGACAGGCTGATCGTGCCGCCTTATTTGCCGGGTCCGGGTCAAAATGGCGTCAAGAAAAGCCCGCACCTTTTCGGGTGCGAGCTTGACAGCTTCCAGATAAGGCCGTACCTGTTCTTTTAGCGATTCATATCGCTGTTTCCAGACAGCGGCACTCTTTTGCGCTTGTTGTAGCTTTTCCTCCAAGCGGCTGTTTTCTGCCTTGGCAAGAATCCCATTGACCGCATAATCCTTGAGTGTGCTGCACTCGGATGGGGTCAGAGTGATATTGCCGGTGATCGTCTTTTTACCCATGGAGCGGATTTCCTGTACGGTTAAGGCGGCGGTGCGCTGTTCTTTGGTTTGCTTTTGCAGGGATTGCAGCTCCTTCTGCTTTTTCTCAACGGCAGCCTGTGCAGTGTCCAGTGCCTGCTCTGTCTGAGCGATTTGAGCGGTCACATCTTCCAGCCGCTGCTGCTCCTGTGCCACTTTGAACTGGGTTACAGTCAGATGTTCCTCGGTGCTGCCACGCTCTCCACGCTCCACATCCGTATATCCGGCAGCTTTCATATAGTTGAAGAAATCGTCTTGCAGGACACTGTACGATGTTCGCAGGACTTTCTTCCCCTTGGTGGTCAGAAGCGGATTGCCCTGCTCATCCAGAGCCACCTTGGATTCCCACTTTTTGCTCCGGCTGACCTGCATAATGGTCTCTTTGACCGTGCCCACAAGTGACTTATCCTTGCACCGCTTCGACCAGAGAATCTGTTTCTCCACCACCGGGACATACACCACATGAAGGTGGTAGTGGTACACATCCTGCCCCAGAGCTTCCGACATAGCCCGGTTGCGTTCATCGGCGTGCATGACAGCAGAGAGAATATACTGCTCACCACCCACAATCTCCACGGCAGCTTTGTATGCGTCGGTGTAAAATTGCTTGGCATACTCGTAGCCGCCGTGATTGTGGAAGTAAGCGGAGTTCACATCAAAAATCAGTTCTCCATATTTCACCGCATCGGCTTTCAGTCCACGGGTGGAGATAACGCCATCGGCAATCATCTGATCGAACATGGCAGCATAGCTGTCGGTGGGAGCTTTGAAGTGGATATTCCGGTAGGTTTGGGTGGTATCAATATCCTGGTTGGAGTAGCTGTCCTTTTCTCGTTCGTTATGTTCCTGAACTTTCGCCACATCATCAAGTGTGGGCAAGTCCTGGTTACGGGCAAAGGTGCGATCGATTCCGTCGTTTCTGGCCATAAAAATCAGCTCCTTTCTGTTGTACGGCAGACGGCTGAGGGACGGGGATGCACTTCCTGCGGGAAGTGTAATAACCCACTATGACACTTTCATCCCAGAGGGCTGCAAAGTGCCGTGGGCTCTCCGAGGGGGAATTGCGGTCATTGCGATGACCGCTGCTGAACTGCCCGGAAACCGTCTGCATCGCTTCCTGTTGTTCAGCCCGGACAGCCGATGTTTTGCGAAACACCGGCCATCCGGCGGCAGCGAAAAATCGAATATTTTCGCCGCCTGTCCATAGCAATACTGCGTTATTGCTATGGGGACGAGAGAAATGGGCCGCAGGAACGGTGGACATTATTTGTCCCTCCGTTTCTGCCATACGAGGTCATAGCCAAGGGCGTCGGCAAGCTGTACCGCCTCTACATACCGCAGAGATTCCCGCTGGAGCTTATTGGAGAGGTTGGAAACGCTGTCGCTCCAGCCGTAATCCTCAGAAAGCCGGTCAACGACTTCCTGCATCGTGTAGCCGGAACGCACGATGTATGACTTGATTTCATTTCTCAAATTGGATTTCATAGAAAACACCTCATTCTTTCATGAAATGGTTTTACCGTGGAGCATACACGCTGCACGGTACAGTAAATCTTGATTACTTCTTAAAAATCACTCAGGATTGCGTCCATGAAGAACTGTCCAGAGCAACACCCCATCGACTTTTCCGTTAGGTGGGCTTACAAGCCAAACCGTGAAAATAGCCACTCTACCGCATACCAGCGTCACTGTTTCGCAAATCACCGAATGATGATTTGTGTTCTGCTTATGGTAGTGTTTTTCACTGTTTGCACAACCATTGACTGGGAAGTGCGGATTTTAGAGCGCCCTCTGAGCCGAACAATAAAAAATGAACTTCGATTTTTTGCGTTCGTGCGTTCCTTCGTTCCACAGGCTGCACCCGATCAGGAACGCATGAACGCACGAACAGAAGGTTTTGAAGTTTCATTACAATTCCACAGGTGAGAGCAGAACATAAATGCCCATATATCCCCGGCACCGTTTTCCGCCGCCGATGTGCAGATTATTGACCGGCTCTAAATTGTAGCGTTCTGCGTTTTGGCTGAGCTGATTTGCGAAGCTCTTTGGGGACAGTGGGTTTTCTGCGTTGTCCTCACACCACCGCTTATAGGCTGCATACAGATTTTTGGTGCTGGCTTCATAATCGGCCTTGAATGACACATAACCCTCAGAATCGAGAAAGTCCAGAATGTTATTAGCATCCCGAACAGCGGAAGTGATATTGTCCTTGGCTCTCTGACTGATGGTGAAGTGGTAGTGATTGACGATCAGCCGCCGCAATCCCTCCAGCATCCAGAGAAAAATCCCCTCTTTTTCGGCAATCAGTTTCTCGGCAAGAAACGGATCATCGAACCGATCCGTAGGCTTATCTTTGGTGGTCAGAATGATCTGGCGGCGAAAGAAACCGTCGCTACGGTCATGAAGTGCAGTCAATGCCCCGTTGCCGAAGCAGAGGAAACGCACATACAGCTGCCCCTGGTAGCTCTGTTCCTTCTTCCGTTCCAAATCCATCCTCAATTCTGCTGTCACAATGGATTTTACATAGTTGGTTTTGGTCAAGGCGTTCATGTCCAGATCATCGTCCACCATCAGCAGCTTACCCTCCAAATCGGCTCTGGCAAACCGATTAGTTTCTACTTTCTGGATGGAAGTGGTATTCATGTTGAGCCCGAAAATGGCGCTCATCACCACACCGATGCGGCTTTTGCCCTCGCCGCCCTTGCCGATCAGCATGAGCATTTTCTGGCCCTTGGTGGACGGAATCAAGCAGTAACCCAGATACTCCTGCAAGGCGGGAATATCCTCCGGTTCCAGCAGTTCCTAAAGGAAACGCAGCCAGTATTCCGGCGCAGGGGCATCTGCCCGATAGGACACCAGAAGGCGGTTGCCGCAATACTCTTTTTCCTCCGTAAAGGTACCATCCAGAAAACACGTGCCGTTCGCCACATGGATGCGGTCACATTGCAGGGGCAGAGGGTCTGTGTATGCAGCCAGCTTCAACGCCTTAATCACCTGCTCCACCGTCTGTGCAACCTTGGCATGAAGCCAGGGAGAGATTTCCTCATAAATTGTCCGCTTCAATTTGCTTTCATCCGGCAACGGGCCATCCACAGTATAAAAGCGATCATTGATGCAGCGCATTGGATGTCGGGACAGGAAATCCCGGCAATATTCCGGCTCGATGATTTTCCCTTTATCATCGATCCAAACAGGGTTGTTCATGGTATTGCTCCTCTCTCAGGCGGGCCTGTAATTTGCGGATGTACCCGTCTGCCGTTAGTTCACTCACGACTTCGCCTCGCTCATAGGAATCGCCTTGCAGCAGGATGTCCAGCTGATACTCTGCCCAGGGTAATCGGTGACAGGCTTCCACAAACCGCTCGTCCAGCACATCTTCCGGCGTTTGTGGTGCATACCGTTTTTCCCAATCCAGGAGCAGCCGCCGATACTCGTTCAAAACAGAAAAGCACAGCCGCTCGTTCTCACGAAGCTGCTGTGCTTTGGTTTTGTGGTTCTTTTTCCGGCGAATGGCTTCCGGCAAGGGCTTGTCCGGCGCAAGGTGAAAGTCCGACGCCAGTTTTCGGGCCGCATCATACAGCCGAAGATCAAACAGCTTGGCGGTCAGGTCGATCACATCCCCATGTTCCCCACAGGCAAAACAGTGGTAGTGGTCATCCGATACATACAGGCTCGGATGACGGTCATTATGGAACGGACACAGTGCCATGCCATAGTGGTTGACGTCAATTCCATACGCCTGCGCTGCTTCCTGTGTGTTGATACTGGCTTTCACCACTTCAAACAGATTCATACAGATTCCCTCCATTTCCTTTTTGATGGGGCAGTTTTCTCACCCCTCTGTATAGGTTATGGGGAAAATCGAAAAAAACAGGCTAATGGCATGACAAGCCGTTTTCAAAAAACATGACAAGGTCTTTGTTGTGTGCTATTATGAAAATAGAAAAACATGACAGGAGGGAGAAGATGGATCAAATCATCAACCATGCGGTTTTATCGCTGGATTTCTGGCAGGATACAGTAACCTATGAGGGGTGTACGATGCCCGCAGGAACTATTGGCTGCGAGGTGCTGAACATCCCGGACAGCACCATTGGAAAGCTGGATACTCCTTGCAATGTGCTGAACCAGCTGCTTCAGGGGATGAACACCGGTTCCGTGGATATGGAGCTGCTACCGCAGGTGCAGCAGGCCGCTGGCGAGATCATCTCTTTTTTACAGACCACATCACCCTTCTCCCGCCTGAATCGAAGCTATTTCGAGCAAAAACTTGCAACCATCTTTTCCGAAGAATACATGGAGGATGCCAAAGCTTATTTGCAGCTCACCCAACAGGAGCAGCTGATCTGTGCCTTGACTGGTCAGCATGGCAAGGCGACCATGCTCGTGCGAATAGCGCAGGTGCTGGGGCATTTGAGTTATTCTCTGGGGCAATACAAGGAGGCCCTGACGAAATTTGCAGAGCGGTTGAATGAACCCGGCTATGACCGTACCTCGGACGGTTATGCGGCAATGTTCGGGCAGTTCTTCCAAGGTGAGCCAACCCTGTCGCTGGATAACCCGGCCTGGATGACCCTAACCAATGCTTCGGTGCAGTATGTAGCCGCTACTCGACCCGGAAAGACGGAGCCTCAGCTGGTCAAGCGGATGCACTATGTCTCCTTTGTGGGGATGTTCCGTTCCGATCTGTTTGAGGGGCTTTGTGTGGGCCATGCACCCAAGAAATGTCCCATCTGCGGCAGATGGTTTCTCACCATTGATGCACGGCATACCAAATACTGCGGTGGTCTGGCTCCCGGCGACCAGCGGGGACGGACTTGCCGACAAATCGGCAATCTGAGAGGCCGGGAGCAGCGGGAGCTTGCAGACGATCATCCCATTAAGGCGATTTATATCCGCCGTATGAACACCATTTTGCAAAGCACCCGCCGTGGAAAGCTGGATGAAGAAACGGCAGCAACTATGAAAAAGCTGGCAAAAGATAAGATGCTCCGTGCGCTTTCGGATCAGCGCTATGCCAGCACTGTCTATGAGCAGGAAATGACCCAGGATGCACTTTTGAAGGCCATACAAAAGAAATAAGCAACGAAACATCCGAAAGGTGGTGAGGGAAAATGGATACAGCGTGGACATGGGAACTGCCCGGCTACTGTGCCAAATACAGCTTTCTGACGGAACCCAAGGGCTTGACCCTGCGGGAAGTAGAACGCATCTTTCAGCTTGACCCGGAACCGCCTGTTCTGGAAAATATGAACGACTACATCATTGAGGCTGTGCGGAGCCGTGAATTGCGCTGGTTCTCCTTTTTCCTGCACTGCTATGAAAATCGGCTTAATGGTCGTGTTCGCCGTTTCCTGCTGCGGGAGGGGCTGGATCGCTATGACCCGGAACGCTTTTTGGATTATAAAATGGGCTGTGTGCTTGCCATGCTGGATTGTCTCCGGGAGTACAATCCAACACAAGGGGCGGATTTTCTGACCTATGCCCATCATTTTATCGGGAACGCCCTTTTGACCTGCCGGATGCAGGAGGAGGCCGGTTCCTTTGAAAATGTGGATGAGTACAAAGCTGTGCGTGGAATTGCATGGCTCTACAATCAATCCGGTCAGTCTGAACAGGCGGCGATCCAAAATTATGCCCAGAAAAACGGTTGTACCGAGGAAACCGCAGCAAAGTTTTTGGCAGTGGCCAAACAAAATCGAAGCCGTGTTTCGTTTTACCAGACTGTGCAGGATGAGGGCTGCGAAGAAACCGGCGAGGATGTCAGCCGGGATAATCACTGGGACTATGCGGAGATTCTATGGAACGGCATTCAGGCTAAAGCTATCCGGGAGGCATTTGAAAAGCTGAATTACCGGGAGCAGACCCTTTTGGAAAAACGAAACGCCATCTGTATGACCTGTGGACGGGTCAGCCCCATCAGCACCCGGTTAACCTTTGAAGAGCTGGCGGTTCTCTTTGAGGGCAGCACGGCCAGCGGCGCAGAACGGGCCTACCGCAAAGCCGTGGCGCATTTGGTCTGTCTGCTGACAGAAGCCGGAGTGCTTCACATGATCCGGCTGAAACGCAAATCCCAAACCAAACGCAAAAAGAAAATCGCCGCCGCTGTCTACCTCTACCAGGTGGACAACGACGGCGAATGGGGTGAGATTTCGGTTGATTTTGAGTCCGGAACAGCGGAGATCATCCGGTTGGCGGAATGGGATACCATGGCGAGCAAGATGTTTGCTACAAAAGTAGTTGCTCTTATTTTGAAAAATGGGGATCTCCAGGTAAAGGAATTTATACTTCCCGTTTCTTATTAAAAGGCATTTTCTGTTTTATTTGTATGGGCAATGTCATCGTCATTCTACGCCTAAAGCCTTAAACACTGCATCCTCCGCACTTTGGTAGAAGATGAGATTAAAACAACCGATCAGCTCAGACGGAACCGATCCAAGATCTGCTGCTGATGTGATTGGCAACAACACTTTCTTTGCACCGCTATCCAAACACACTTGCAGGGCGTTTGCCAATTCGTCTACCTTCATCATAGTTCCAGCTATGCTGATCTCGCCCATCACTGCTAAACTACTCACGGTGGGCTTGTTCAATGCGATGGAGGCCAAGGCAATCAGGGTCGGAAGCGCAAGCTTACTCGTCATGCCGATGCCCTGCAAATCTTGATAGTTGACAATATAGTCTTTTGTGGTTGTGCTAATTGTCCCACTAATGTGACCAGCATTGGCTTTGAGAAAGTTGAAAGCCGTGTTGGTTGCCTCTTTTGCCTCACGATCCGAGCCGAGGCCGGTACGCTCGAACTTGCCGTTCCCGGGGAGCATCTGAGATTCCAGTCGGAATACTCCAATCATGCCAGACTTACCCTGCGAAACTGTGTAGACTTGACCTGGGTTGCACAGCCCATCGGGGATAAGTTTGCCACCGCCCTGTTCCGGGACAGAAACATAATGTTCTTCGAAAGTATCCTTATCAATATAGGAAAAATTGACGTCGTAGAATTCCATACCGCCCAACTTTTTTAGCTGTTCTTTAACCCGGCGACGCATTTCCAGTGCGAGATTCAGAATTTCTTCCAGCTGGTCTTTTGTAAACACTCCATCAGGATAAACTAACTTTACAAGACCAGCAACCATCTTTCTGACAGCAATGGTATCTCTCTGGTTGAGATTAGAGCCTAAACGGAAGTATTTGTCCAGTGCATCTCCATACGGCTCCTTACGTAGCTCTCGAATGAACTCGGCCAGATAATCCGAGATAAAACCATAATCATCTGTGAAATGTTCAGGGCGAAATTTGGGAATTTCCCACCCAGGAAGATAGCAGTGGATACGGTCAAGAAAGGCCGTGTCTGTTCCCATTTCCGGCGGGAAAGGATCAAAAAGGCTGGAGGTTTTGAGCAACACATCCACACTCTGGTTGATGTTGCCCACGAATACCATGGATGCACTTGCAGCCTTTTCTTCTTTGCCGCGGGCAAAGGAGCCGGAGGCCATGTAATCCTTCATAATCTGGATGCCGTCTTTGTCCTTAAACTTAATCCCGGCAACCTCGTCGAAAGCAACACAGTCCCAGAGTCCGACCAACCCTACAGTCTTGCGGCCCATATTATAAAACAGGTTGGCAACTGTTGTTTGACCACCAGAGACCAAAATGCTGTTCGGGGAAATCTCCTTGTAGAGGTGGGATTTGCCTGTACTTCTCGGTCCCAGCTCACAGAGGTTAAAATTGTTCTCGACCAACGGAATCATACGGATGATGAGTAGCCATTTTTCCCGGTAGGAAAGCGTATCCGGTTCCATACCGATGGATCGTAGCAAAACATCCATCCACTCTTCCTGTGTAAAGGCTTTGCGTCCCTGTTTCAACTCATCAATATCCACATGAGGCATCTGGATAGGTGTAAGTTTGCGGATACTGATTGGTGTTCCGTTCCGGTCTTCTTCCATGTACTCGTAGTCCAGTTGGATGATGCACCAGATGCCACCGCAGAGAAGTCGGTCATATTTGGCAGGGTACTCTTCATCTATAGGAATGTCTTTCAACCCAAGGTTGGAAAACTCCGCCTCATAGAAGTCGCGCTTAATATTCAGGCTTACAGTGATCTTGTCGATTACGGTGTAGCTGCCCCGTTGCCGGAGAATGGAGAGGATCTTCTGCGCCTCATCCGGGCGGACAAAGTTGTCTGCAAGAATGCGCTTGACATTGTTCACCCCGTCTTCAACAACTTCTGTGTCATCTGAGCTGCAATACTGCCCCAGAAGGAACTCCAAAACATAGACCGGAACATTTGCGCCCTCTTTAATTTTCTTGGTCAAGTCCTTTCGGACGATCTTTCCATCGAATTGCTGCCGCAGTTTCTCTTTGATTACAGACCGCTTATCTTCGGTCTCCGTAAAATCAACCATTGATACCGCCCCCTGTCATGCTCTTTTTTCAAAACCCATAATCATCGGCAAAAGCCAAGTCCATGATGACAGGGTGACGGAACACTTCAAGCCCTGTTGCATCGTCGCACACGACAAAGAAATACTGCTTGTCCTTGTCGTATTTTTTGTCCTTGAACTGGAACTTCATGCGGAAAATACGCTTCTGCGCATCCTGATCCCTGCTATCTGCGATGTAGCTGTTCTCGTTGGAAATGCGCTCGTTTTCTTCGGAGAGGAAGAACAACCGGTAAGTGGCGGGCTTCACCACATCGCTGACCGGCTCAGACTGGATGAAGTCCAGAATGGTAATCTTGTTGGTGATCTTGCGCACCATGCTCACCAGCGCAATTCCGGCGTTACGGGTCTCCATGTGGCCGCGCTCCATCTTGATGTCCAGCACCGGCACCAACATTTCCTGCGGGGAAGATCCGCCATGGACATAGTTCTGACCACCACCAGCCACCTTGAATACATCGTCGCTGATGGGGAAAGACACCCATTTGGTGTCTGCGCTGCGCAGGATCGTTCCCATGCTCATGCTGACAATACCATCCCCGGAAACCGGCTCCGATGCGACCACAAAGCGCCGATTGACAAAGGCGGTCTTATTTTTAATACCATCGATCTTATCGCTCTCGGCCACCTTGTCCCGCTTATAGATAAAGCCATGATCCGCTGTGACGATGAAGCGGTATGTATTGGCACTGGTTGAGATGCGCCGGATGAGGTCAATAATTTCTGAGACCGCCTCACTGCAAGCCACAAAGACTTCATCCTCGGTGTTTGGCTTGTCGCCTCGTGCGTCAATCTGGTTGTGATAGACATAGACCACCTGTTTACCGGTAAAGACACTGCGCAGCTCCGCAACTTTCAGCGACTTGATGCTATCAAACTGCACACAAACTGCGTCTGCGTTGTACTTTTGCAGGATGGCTTCCCGCTCTGAGAGGTTATCACAGGGCAGACCGTCCACCAGCACCTTGAAGTCATCAGTCATGGTCAGCTCGGTGTGCGGGAGCAATGCCGCCATGCCAAGCCGAGTGTAGGAGGGCAGCACACTCAGCTGCACCTCCAGCTTTGCCGAACACTTGGGATCGTCCTGCATTCTGCGGAACAGTTCCTTGCCCACTTCATAGCGCATGGCATCTGAGATGATCACCACGGTGCGCTCCTTGGCATTCTTGACATTCCGGGCATAGAAGTCCCGCTGCAAGGGCAGCTGCGTGAAGGCATCCGGCTCCTGCATGGCGCTGTTCCACTTGGGCAGCAGCGTCTCCAGATACTCGTTGGTGTAGATGTTCTCCACGAGGTCACGCAGCGGCTCAAAGGCCGTGGTGTCCTCAATCCGGTCATAGGCGGAGTAGAAGCGGCGGTACTCGTAGTCAAGCCCGGATTCTGTTTCCTGATACTGCCGCAGGATGTCCTTGAAGTTGTCCGGGCAGTGATAATTTCCGGCCTGAATCAGCTGGTATGCGCTGCTGAGCATCTGATACCGGCTTTCAGCCTTCTCCGCAAAGTGCATCTTGCTTCGCTTCTCACAGAGCTGGGGGATGGTCAGGTCGTCCAGCTTCGCACCGGTGTCCTCAGCCACCAGCCGCTCCACAAGCCATTTTATGAGGATCTGGTCAATGACAGCAAAGGTATCGCAGTTGACCAAATCCTCCGGAGGGTAATCGGAGAAAGCCGCCTGAGCGTTCAGACCCGCCGCGACATGAGCTGACAACTCGTCGTACCGGTTGCGGTACAGGATGTTGTTCATCAGGTTGTCCATGAAGGCGATGATGTTTCCGGCCTTGTAGGAGGAAAATGCCTTCCACGGCTTCGGCAGCTCGGACGGCACATACTTGGCTGTATAGGTGACGAACATGGTCACGACCAGTTTTTCCAGCGTGGGTTTCACATCCGCATATCCGAAGTGCTGCTCGCACAACTTCCAGAAGTCGCTCAAAAGTCCATACTTCTTGATCTCCATCAGGAATTTGTTGTCTTCCAGTGAACTGTCGGTCAGTATGACCCGGATGACTTCCTCGAAGGAACAGGTGCGGGTTCGGCAAATGGCAGACAGAAGGCCGGTGATGATGTTTTCCTCATTGAAGTTCTCAATCTCCAAATCGTAGAAACGCTGCGTCCGCTCCTTACTGGCAAAGAACTTTATGTATTTTTCGATAATTGGCTTGTACTTTTCATCAATTCCCAAGTCCACCGAGAGTAGCGAGGCGCGGTCTGCAAAGAAGCGTTTGGAGTACAACAGGGTGTCTTCCAAATGATTGTCCCGGACATCGGGCTTCGGGAAGGGCGCATAAATCAGATAATTGGTTGTGGTGTCAGTTCGCTCCAGAAAGAGCTTGGTGGCAAACTGATTGTCCGGCTGCAAGAAGTAGACTTTGGCATTGTCCAGTGTCACATTCTGCATATCCTCTACGAACTCGCCGTTGTCATCGTACCAGAAAACCAGTTTACGGGTATCCCCGGTGAACTCCTCGTTGAGCCTGTTTATAACTTGAGTTAAACTTAATCCTGCCATGTTTTAATGTTCCTCAGATGATAAATTGTTTCTCTCTGGCTTGTTGCGGAGTAATCACAAACAGTGATTGAATTTTCCAGATTCTCATTTCTTCTTTCAAATGCATCCGCAAGTCATCTTGAAGTTCTGGTTCCGGTTTCCATTCACCTTCCTGTGGATTGATTACTAATACCAAGTAGATGAGATCTTTAGACAAATCTGAGTTTGTCAGCTTCTCTGGAATATTATCTTGTGAATGGCGCTTCAAAAGGATGCTTCCATAGAGAGAAAGAGAATGGCGCATTTTTAAACCAATTTCTTTGATAAACTCATTATACCGTCTTTGTCTTTCCTCTTTCTGATCTTCCGGAATATCCTCCATGATCTTCCTTGGACATGAAGACTTCGCTTCAATAAAATAAAGCTTATCGTCTTTCCGCAGAATAAATTCACAAGATTTTATACCATTCGAGCGCAGATTTTTTGTATACTGCACACTTGTTTCGATTTGGAAAACTTCATCTTCATCATATTCTCCAAATTGCAACCCCGATTCCTCTATAATCACTCCCATCACAGCACCTCTGTAACTTCTTGCTTATAAAGGTCGATCGATGCTTGAATGATAGAGTTTTCAGGCATTCCATCGCTGAGATTACAAATTTGGGGCTCTTTTCCCTTATTAAGAGAGATGCATGCTACTTCATCAGGATGTTTTAATGCAATCAAATACAGTTTTTTAATTACAAAATAAGAATGGGTAGAAATAAACACCTGAATCCCCATTTCATGAGAAATGCAGGAAATCATATCAAGAAAGTCGCAAATTGCATCTGGGTGCAGGGCGGATTCCAATTCGTCGATAAACAGCACAGATTCCTTATTTACATAGCCATTGCCCAGCAAACGATCCATAATGGAAATCTTCTTGACACCTTCTGCCGTTGCACCAATCGAAAATTTCTGACCGGATTCATTTTTATAAAACCATTTGCCGTTATTGTCATCATAGTCCACTTTTCCATTGATAACAGCACTCAGTTCTTTTCGCGCTTTTGAAAAAGCGGTGAAATTTTTTCCCTTGGAGGGAGCGATTCGGAGCGCTTTTACCAGATCATAATAGGTGTCATCAAATCCAAAAGACTTATCGACCTCCCTCGACTTCAGAACAACAGGAAAAAGTGAAAGGACTTCTTTTGCCGGGATAAAGATGGAATTTCCCTCTTTTTGAGCCTCCGGCGCAGTTACATTGACAACCTTTGTAGTAGTGCTCTGAGAAAACTGGTACTCAAGGCAGTTCTGGGGATGGTCCGTTTTTAATTTGAAGCGCAAAGACTCACTTGCGGAGCGGTTCACAATATCGCCTAACTTATCAACCTGAAATGTCCAGCGCAGCTTTTCAGCCAGAATCTCATTCATAGAGCGAACATCGTCTCCGCGCTTGTAATCCTCCATAGAGCGGACAGCAGAATACAGCGCCTTCAGCAAAAAGGTTTTGCCTGTTGCATTTTCGCCAATGATAAGGTTAATGTTGGAAAAATCAGAGCACTTAAATGGCGGAATATTTCCGTAGTTTTGCAGTTCAACCGCTTGGATCCTAAAACCCATCGTTGATTCCTCCCTTTCATCCAGGTTAGAGTTTCACTTTATATTATTGTGGCCCATCCGATTCTTTCAGATACACCAGAGAATAAGATCGCCTGCTTATTTTTCTTTTGCCATAATGCTTTTGGAATCTGCCAGGACCTCATAGAACTTGCCGTCCGCTGCGGTCTGTATCTTGCGGTAGTTGACCTTCACGCCATCATCCAAGTCCAGCTCGATACGGCTCAGAGCCAGGTGGGCAATCATTTCATCGTAATCACGGCACTCCTTGAGCTGTTTCTGGAGCTTTTCCTTCCGCTTGGTGGCGGCAGCCATTTCACGGGCATTGGTGCTGTGGTCAATCATGTCCTGCATCCGGCCAATCTCGGACTCATAGACCCGCTGCATCTTGTGGAGGTAGTCCACGCGGAGGTTGCCGATGGTGTCCGGCGTGTAGCGGTGGAGGTAGATCAGTGCCTTGAAGCCGTTCTGCTTGCCGCTGTCGAACAGCCAGTAGATAGGGCGCTTCTGGTAAATCTTGCAGTGGTCTTTGAAGAAATCCTTGAGGAAATAATTACGGATAATCTCTCGGCTGCTGTTTCCTCTGCCGCCGAGAGCATTAGCAATGAAGTCCAGATTTTCTTCCAGTGCATCTTCGCCGTAAACTGCTTTCAGCCAGCTGCACAGGCGGGTAACAATATCGTCCCCAAGATACTCTTCGTCAGTGATGGGCAGGATGCCATCCGTATCCGGAAGGAAGGTTTTGTATTTGCTCTCATCCCAGTCCCCACCGGCATAGGCCAGACCTTCCATATCCAGCGAATAGCGGCCAAACATACAGCCAACGGCATAGGACAAAAGGCTCTTGATGTCCCGCTGCAAGTCGGCCTTGCGGACAGTTACATCCTTGTCCGCTACCTCCGGAGTCAGTTCGTCTTTCAAGCCATAGATGTCGATGAAAATGCGGTTTAGTTCTTCCTCGTTGGCTTTCAGTTGGGCAAAGCGTTCATTACAAGCTGTTTCCCACATTTCAAACGCAGATTGAATCGTATATGTTTTCGGCTTATCCTTCTCATAAATTTTGAAGGTAGCTTCACTCTTTTCAACAGCGAACTGCGATGTAGGTGGATTTGCTCCATTACCGAGTCCGCTATAAATCGATACACCATAGTTCAGCAACGGATGCCGCTGGAAGTCCCAAGAAGTTTCAAAAGAGTCCCAATCACACTTCGCTATTTGAATATTTTTTTTAACTATCGTGTTTACAATTTCAAAAGATGACCCGTCGAGCTTGAATGGAACTTTGCGTACATAACCACAATTAAAATCAAGTGTTGGGGAAATCAATCTTAGATACATTTGGGCTACTTTACTGTTCAAAAATCCACAGTCATAATATAAAGATGCTCCATTATCAAACAGACCCTGTCCCTTATCCGCACATATTGCCCCTTTAGGAAACCATCTGATCGAGAAAGTGTTACTCAAGGCAGACCAAGTCAAGCCCTCATTAAAATATGTTTTTGAATTTTTTACTACGAAATCTGGAGTTTTTAGATAAGGATATTTTCTCAAAACATCTGCCTTTATAGCTATTCCATCATTTTCATAGTTAACAACCAATTCATTGTTTCCATACCATCTGCAAAAGCCGCCTCCTTTGTTAAAAGGAAACCATTTTTTATCGGAATTTTTGGCTGTTTCAGAATCCATATAAAACCCAATTCGCTCAATATTGGGTTCATACCATTGTCGTACATATTTGTCGTTATCCGTCGTTGTTAGCCCTTGGCATAGCAATGCATAATCTCCTATCTGTTTTCCATCAAAACAGCTAAGAGCTTGGTTACTTGCCCAATACGCTACCGGGCTACCTGGAATTTTGGAGAAGTTAGATTGCTGTGCAGGATAGCGGTTTTCTCCTAAAAGGAACATAGCTTCTTTGCCCTGTTGAGTAGTCGGCTCAATTAGGCGGTAATATATTCCAGTGTATTCGGCGACATGACTTTTTCGCATGACAAAGCTGGTTGTTTGCACTACCTCGCCACCGATTTCCTCAAAGGCTCTTGCGCCCAGATGTGCCATATTCACGGTATCATGCAGCAGCAATTTTCCCCGCAGTTTTTCAAAGCTGGAGAGGAACATCCAGGAATGCTGCGTAATCATTGCCTGATAGCGGTTTTCATCGGTCATAGCACCGCAGCGCTCCATAAATACGGCAAACAGGTCGGCCTTGCTATCAGGGTAGTTTTTCTTTACAAAATCAGATAGTTTGGCATCCATACCGGAGCTGCCCATATACGGCGGATTGGTCACCACCACATCATACTTTCGCGCCATTGTCTCAGCGATGTCAATGAGGGTCATCAACTGCTCCGCCGTCACTTCCAGACCGGCGCTGTCCATGCTAATCTGCTCCCCTGCATCCGCAGCGGACACAAAACGGCGCAGCAGCTCCCAGTTGCAGCTCTCCACCTTGAGAATGGAGCCGTACTCCTTGGCATCCCGCAGGGTGTCCAGCAGACCTTCCAGCTGCACACGGGCAGCGTTGACCTCCAGATCTTCCATCCCCGCGCCGAGGTATTTCAGGTGAGCGCGTTTGATGTTGTTGCTCTCCTGAATGGCGTAGACATGGCAGGTGGTTTCGCCGTTCAGGATGCGGCGGTTATACTGCCGCGCCTTCATCATCACGGCAAAGCAGGCCAGCTGATACGCCCGATCATCAATATCAAGACCATAGAGGTTGTTTTCCAGGATGCTTTTGGCCGCATCCCGCTGGCTGTATCCTGCATCCTCATACATCTGCATCAGTACATCGAAGGCATAGACCAGAATATGCCCGCTTCCCATGCAGGGGTCGATGACCTTGATGTCCCGTACATCTTTGTACTCGCTCTGCTGCTGAATTTTATCGAGCTGTTCACGCACTTCCTTTGTCTGCGCAGCTTCGGGCAAGTAATACTTCCAGCCCATCTGCTCAGCAATGAACTTTTCGTTGGCAATCCGCTTTTCCTCAGCCTCGTCCCAAGTCATCTCATCCAGACCACGCCCATCAGCAAAGACACCTTCGTTCTTCCGCTTGTCGATGAACAGGCGGCCTAAACTGTTCTGCACCATGTAGCGGACGATCCAGTCAGGCGTGAAAAGCTGTGTGACAGCAGGGATTTCCTCCTTGGTGATCTTGCCGTTCTTGGCAAAGGCGGCGTTCTTCGGCTCGGTGTTGTAATACTGATAGAGCCAGCCGATGATCTCTACCTGACCTTCTTTTTCGATGTCAAAATACTTTTCGTCAATGTCGTGGATGAGGTGATAGACCACACCGTCCTGATCCACCACCGACAGATTCAGCAGCAGCTCGGTGTAATCGCTTCTCTTTTCGAAAAGGGTGGGAAGGATCTTATTCAGGGCGTTACACTGCTTGATGAAGAGCAACCGGAACAGCTCGTCCAGCGCATTCTCATTTTTCAGCCGCAGGATAGTCTCTTCCTCGGCGGGGGTAAAGTCCAATTCCGCATCAAAGGGGGTCGTGACAAGATCAGGTTCCACCTTTCCCGTCTCAGAGGACAGGACGCGGATATGAGAAGGAAGATAGTCGTTGACCTCCATGAAGCGAATGGCAATGAGGCGGTTAAACCAAGTGTAAGCTACCTCTTCTAAGATGTACTTGTAAGCAGTTGGATAGTCGCTGTCTGCTTCCTTTTGGCGGAGGATTTCTACCAGTTTTTCACGCTGCCGGATGGCCTCGCCGGTGATGGAGTACGGCTCCGCAGTGCCAATATCGTAAAATTCCATATTGTAGGTGGACTGAGGCAAAGCGTTCTTGATGCCCTGTGCAGTAATCCCCATCAATCCGGCGCGGTACTGAATGTCTTTAATGAGCTTATTCCGTGCCCAGATTGCAAAGTTTTTGATGTTTGTCTTATTCATATTGCTTATTCTCCTTCATCGGATGAGCGAGACAAACTGTTCGGCAAGCTCATCTATTGTGAAGTCCGCAGTTTTCAATGCCAGCATATCTGCCAAAATAGGGCTGTATTCTTTCACTTTATCCTTTGAGATATTGTGCCAGACCGGAAGTATGACCTTCTTCCCATCTTCTTGTTTCGCAAAAAGTCCGTTCAGCTCTTTACCCGTCCAGAACTTCTTGAAATAGGTCTCGGAGAGAATGACAATTCCATATCTGGAGTGCGCCAGTCCGTCATCAATGGATTGACGCAGACTGTCTCCAACTGTCATTTGGTACTTATCAAGCCAGACCTTTGCACCTTTTTCGATCATTGCATCGGCCAACGGCTTTGCAACCGCTTCCTTGTCCTCCCAAGCATGGGAAATGAAGAAGTCATATTCCTTCTCTTGAATGCTCATCTGAATAGCACCTGCCTCCGAAACAATTTTCTGCTGCGACGCAATCATCATGTTCTGTTGGTCAGCCAGAGCCTTGAATGCGTTATCCTGTTCCTTTTGCAAAAGGCTTTGCTGCTTTGCTAATTCGGCTTTCTTTTTACCAATCTTCTCAAGAAGTTCCGCTTGTTTTTTTCTGGCCTTGTCTGCCTTGTCAGTCTCGGAAGCTATCGTGCGCTGTTTTGTCTTGAGGGCAGACAAGGAAGTGGATTTTGTGATGGACTTCTGCGTCCGTCTGATTGCTTCCTGAGCCTTTGCCTCTTTTCCTGCCTCAGTAGTGTTTTGCTTATTCAACCGGGCAATTTCAGTTTGAAGTGATTTGATTTTGCTTTCAATTTGAGAGATTGACATGGGTATTCTCCTTAGAACTCCACATTCACAATCGTGTCCTCAGCCAGCTGTGCCTCTAAACTCTCACGCAGACTGGAGATGTACTTGTCGATGTCCGCCTTGCTCTCCAGACGCCAAGAGGAAGTCCTGGTCATCATCTTGATGGAAACATTCTTGGTTTTGCGGATCTTCACAGGAGCAGGGGCAACCTCCACCTCAGCGGCGGGAGTGCCGTTTTGCTTGGCTTCCTCGGCCTTGCGGCGAGCCTCTTCCGCTGCCTGCTGCTGCGCCAGCTTGTTGTCCAACGCATCCATCTCATTGAGCAGCCGGAGTTTGAGAGCATCCGCCTTGTCCCCAAAGCTGCGGAGAGAGGAAACATTGTTGCAATGTTCCGCGCCGTCCCGGATCTCTTGGAACTGTGCGAAGTAGGTGCTTCGCTTCTGGTCATTGTATTCCTTGGTGGATAGGATTTCCAGCACCCTCGACCTTGCCTGATCGATGGAATCCAGCACAGGGGCGGATTCCTGCTGCAAAATCTTCACATAGCAGGACATGAACTTCTCCCGCAGTTCCGGCAGCTTGGGAATGTTGGCATAGGGCTTTTCCTGACCAACGATGGAGCGCATCTGCGCCACAATGTCCTCCAGCTCGGCGTTTACGATGTAGGTCTTGCTGTCATCGTAGATTGCCAGCATATCCAAAGCACGGGTGAAAATGGTCAGCTGTTCCCCAGCGAAGAAAGCCTTGATGGGTTCATAATCCTCGGCAAAGTCGTAGAAGTCATCCCGCTTCTTGGAGATTGTCGTAAAGAAGTCCATGGCAGACTGAATCTGCACAACAGCCAGCATCAGGTTCTTGCCGGTTTCCAGCACCTTCTTGCCGGGATAGCGGTGTTCCTTGTAGTAAACCTCCAGCCGCTCTATCTCGTAGATGGTATTCTGCGCATACCGCTGGAAGTTCTTCATGATGGTGTCCTCATCCTCCGCCGAAGTAGTGGTCTGGAACACCTCCTTCATCACATCCCGGACAGCCTTTTTATCCTTATCCGGGACGCGGGTACGCTCTTCCATCAATAGCTTCTCCACAAACGCCTTTTTGGTGATGAAGCCGATGATCTCTTCCTCGGTCTTGTTGTTCAGACTTACAGTTGCTCCATTGACGGTAAAGGTCAGGTCTCCGCGCTTAAACAGACGGGCAACCAGCCAAAACACATCATCCTCCACAAATCCATAGGGGGCTTTCATAAAGCGATCCTTCACGCTCTTCATGGAGGTCTTCATGTGGTTGCGGGTATTGAGAGAAATAAAGCCTTGAACATCGTCCAGCGCGTGAGCATTGCTCTCGGTGCCGCCCTCCAGTCCGAGGGACATCTGATTGCTGGTGTGGAGCAGCTTGCGGATCTCCGCCTCACCCATCGGGGTGTCGATGTACGACAGCTTGTGGTAGACCGTTTGTACCAGACGGCCAATGGCCTCATTGATACGAGTGCCGACTTCCTTGCCGCTCACACGGGCAACATCGCCGTTCACATAGATGGTAGCCTCTTTCAATGCCTCAGTCAGATAGAGCTTTGCATTAGCGTTGCGCTCTCGCATCTCCACGCGCTTTGCTTCCTTGATCGTCTCATACTTTGCCAGCTGGGTAGAGGTGTTCTTGCGCAGAAAGCCTTCAATTTTCAAGTAGGACTGAATTTCTTTCAGGAACTCTGCATCGCCGGGAAGCACAACCAGAACTTCCTTGCCTTGACCGGACATCATACGAAGGGTGGCATCATCAGTGCTGCCATCATACCAAGGAGTCAGAATGCGAACTCCCACATCGTAGCTCTGGTTTGCCTTATAAGGGCGGTCATCCACGGCCTGATTGAAGAAGAATGCATAGCGGCCATTGAATGCAGGGTATATGTATTTTTTGCCGGGGAAAATGTCCTCAAAAATCATCTCCGAAACCTTGGTGATGATCTCAGGGGTCTCCACATTCTCCTTTTCAATTTCGTTGTTGACTTCCTGTTCCTCATCAGTCAGGAAGACATAGATGCTGCCGTTTTTCTGTACGAGCATTTGCCGCATCAGGACTTTTAGCGCATCCTCCACGCGGCCTTTCAGCTCTATGCGGTCATCGTCAATGTTCTCAATCATCAGGCTGGTGATGTTATCGATGTTTGCTTCAATCTCCAGCACATACTTGATCATGAAGAGGGTTTTCAGGACATTGATGGCAAAGACATCCTTATCCTTCTTTTCCGGGTTGATGTAGCTGTTGTCATAGGCGCGGATGATCACACCGCTATGACTGTGATCCAAGAAATTTTCCAGCGCATCATAGAAGCGGTGGAAGGGTACGATCACGCCCATCTCTTCGTTCATGATGTTGACGGCGGACTCCTTGAAGAGCGCCAGCATGGAGCGCTCACCGCCGGACAGATGCTTGCCAGACGCGCCGTGGGTACGGATGGAGGTTAATACGCTGGAAAGCAAGTTAAACTGATACGGAACAAAGGGATAGACCTCTGCAAAGTCGGTTTCATTGGCATACAGCTTTTTCTCAGCCGTGTCGTTGAAGACGATGAGGTTTTTGATGATGGTTGCTTTTTGCTCATAGAGCAGCCGGAGGGACTGCGCTGCCGCATCCGTCTTTTCGAGGATTCTCTTCTTGATAACCGCATCCACATTGGCAGAAGAGAGGGAAAGACGGGTGTCAAAGCGCCCCTGAATTTTGGAGAAGTCGTTGCCCTTAACCTTGGTGATAGAGTCAATGTCCTGCTGGCTGGTCACGATGACCCATGCCTTGCCCATACATTCCTTGCCCAGTTCTTCGGTCACGGTCTGGAGATTGAGCATGAGCTTGGAATCCTCTCCGATATACTGGCCAATCTCATCAACGAGGAAGACAACATGATGGTTGTTTCCCTTTCGGTCAATGTAGGATTTGACGCGCCTTGCGAAGTCTTCAATGCTGATAGTATACGGCTCCACGGCCTTTTCGCACCAGTTCCGCGCAGCAGCCTCGCTCATGAAATCCATCGAAACCAGTGCGTCTACAACGCTGTCCTGAATGAAGTCGAAGTCCTGCCGTGATGTTTCCCACGGCTCGCCGTATTCTTCCTCAAAAGAGGCTTTGAACTCATCGTAGCGGCCTTCCTCAGAAAGACGGCGCTCCAGATCAGCAACATGAGGGATGGAGCCGCAGAAGCCCTGCATCTGGTTGAAGACCTTGAGGAATACATTGACGATGGCATCCTTATTCTGCTTCCCCGTTGACTCGCTCTTGGAATCAATGTTGAACAGAATGACATCGGTAGGGGTCTCGGCGGCCAGCTTCATATCTGCAAGCACCATCGGGTCGATAATCTTTTTATCGTCGATAAAGTAGTCCAGCGCCTTTTTGCCGCTCACCTGACGGTTCTCCAGAAGATAAGAGAGGATTTTCAGAAAGTGAGATTTACCGCTCCCAAAGAAACCGGAAATCCAAACGCCCATCTTCGGAGTAGTCCCCACAATGCCCTTCTTATAGGAGGCATAGAAGTCAGCAAAATGCTTTTGCAGTTCTCGGGTCACAACATATTCTTCAAGCTCCTGCGAAACATTGGAGTCCTCGCCCTGTCCGACAATGATAACGCCTTGAATCTCTCTGTCGATCTTCTTGGCAAACATTTCTTTGATCTGCATTGCACTACCTCCATCACTTCACAAGCCGGAAGGCCCTATAATAGTTATCGTCTTTAATCTCGTTGAAGAGAATCAGTTCTTGCTCGTTGTATGTGCCGGGGAAAAACATAACCACCGGAGCGCGGAGGTAGGACTGATGAAGATTATTCAGCACATTGTGGGAGCGCAGGAGAGGATAACTTTTGCCCACTCCTGTCAGGAAGACGATGGCATTTTCCGGTGTGTTCTCCTGAATATGCCGGACGATCAGACTGTCGTCTTCGCTAACCTTCATGGAGTTGCTGACTGCCTTTACGATTCGCCCGAAGCCTCGCTTCTTCTCGAAGTCACAGCATTTCTCTACAAAATTCTTGCGCTCCAAAAAGTCAATGATAATGTCATAGAGGTCGAAAACAACCAGTTTATATTCGTCGTTGCCTTTCAGATTTTTGTTCTTCATATATTCGATCCGCTCACGGACTTCCAGTTCCTTTTCTGGCGGATAATCAAAAATCCAGTAGTTGACCTCATTAGCCTTTCCGCTGCTCTGCCGGAAGGAAGGCTTCTTGATTGCCGCCTCCATTGCGTCCAGTCGTGCTGTTAAATCCATTACTTCACCCCCGTCAATGCCTTCTCGTAGATTGCCATGTCATTTTGCTCCAACCAACGGGATAGTTCCGGGTCGAAGATTGGTTTCAATATAGTTCTGACCGTTTTCGATTTATCAATGACCCCGGCTTCGTAGAGCATCGTCTTGTAGCAACGCCCCAAGCGAACCAAGGTTGCGTCCGTCCATCCGGCCACTTTTTCGTTTTGCTGCTGCTTGTCTTTGAAAAAGATGCGCACATCACTGTCTGTCAGCTCGTTGCTGCCGACGATCATCTTCTCCCGGATGACCTCATAGACAAAATCAAAGAAGAGTGTGTCATACGCCATTGCTGCAATCAACGCATAGAGTTTCTGTGTCGCAAGGTCGCCGGACAGGAAGAATGGGATGAAACTCTGATCCAGCGATTTTATTCTCCCGGCCACAGTACTATAAATCTGATTGGAGCGCAGTGCAGTTGGTGCTGCAAAGATATTTTCGCTCTGTGCGAGCGCTTTTATCTCATTCATGCTTTTCCCGTTATGAAGAAGCTGGACAACCTTGCGGAACTCGATAAACCAGAAGGACATCTTCACTGCGCCCGCGCTATATTCTTTTCTTTCCATCCTGCTGATTGTTCCTCCCCAATATTACTCTACACCTTGACCTGTCCCATTAACAGGACTGTCCGGTAGAATTTCCATAATATCATCAATCCCGCATCCGAGCTTGAGGCATATTTTCTCCAGCACTTCGACAGTTGTGTTCTCACCTTTTTCCAGCTTGCTCATGGTTGAGTAGCTAATGCCGACATAATCTCGAAACTCTTTTTTCTTCATATCGCGATCAATGAGAATCTTAAATAACTTCTTATAGGACACTGCCATGTCTTGCACCTCTTCTTCAATACTACATTGTTGCAAAAGTACAGTTTCATTATAGCACATCTTTTTGCGAAAAGCGATAAATATTATGCGAACGCATTGTTTTTACGCTCGAAATCATTTGAATTATAAACAAACTCTTTTTACAAACGGAAAGCACCAGTGCTATACGATAAGTGGTTGCACTGGTGCTCCTATACCCTATGATTTTTTATTGTTTGTATTCCGTTACGGATTTGAGGTATTTTTTGGGATCGCCATTGAGAACAAGATCTGCATAAGCGATCGGGTCATTATAAATCAACCAATCCAATTCCGATCTCTGAAAGCGGTTATCCGCCACTTCATTCTCAACGGCAGTGCAGTCAATAGAAATCCTGCCCTCATCAGTGAAGTAAAGTTCTACACAGGCGGTATCGATGTTAAATTCACAGGAAATCAGTTTTTTCATGGGGTGTACCTCCAAAATTTGATGTTCTGGAAGTAGTGCAAGCGTGGGTTTGTGGTGTGGTACCCTTAACTATGGGAAACTCCCTGCTCCCATTTGGAGACGGTCTGCCGCACCACATTCAACTTGTCGGCAAGGTCCTGCTGGGAAAGGCCCTTGGATTTCCGAAGTGCTTTGATGTTTTCATTGAGCATATGGGCTCACTCCTTTCGGCCCCATTGTAAGGAAAGTGGCCCGTTGCCGCAAGCAACGCAAAGTAACAAGCATTATTTTTGCAGTTCTCTCCGCAAATCGTCCAGATACAGCCTCTGCTGCCGCTTCAGATAGCCGGGGACAAAGGGGTGCATCCACCAGTGCCTGGCGTTGACGGTTTCGGTGCAATGGAGCCGGGTGCCGCCCCCCGCCGCCTCGAAGATCCCCTCCCAGGAGCCGGACATGTTGCCGTTCTCCATGGTAAAGGCCCAGCGCCGGAAGGGCTCGCAGGCCGTAACAGTGAAGTTCGTGGCATAGTCGCTCTTGGTGTACTCCACAAAGTGGGTTTCGTCCAGAACTTCCACCCGGGACAAATCGCTGCGCCAGGCGGTATTTGTTAGGTCGGTCACCACTTGCCACACCCGTTCCACCGGGCAGGGGAAGTGGACAGTCACCTTGGAAGTCGGCATAAGCTCACCCCCTCTTCAGTTTCTTGTTCAGTTTCAGGCTGATGCCCCGGCGGTCCGCCGCCTCCTGGAGAAGTTCCACAGCGGCCAGGGCCCGCTCCTTGATGGGCTGCGCGGCCAGTTCCGGGCGGCTGTCCAGTGCGGCCATCACGGACTGTAAATCCTCCAGGGGCAGGAGATAGACCGCCGTATTGAAAAGCGTCTTGCGGCGGCCGTTGTTGTAATGGGCCAGAAGTTCGTCCAGGATGGCTCGCTTTTCCTCCAACTGGGCCAGGTAGGCTTCCAGCCCAATCTCCCGGGCCAGGGCAATGTCCTGCTGCCGGTTCCGGTGGGGCACAAAGGAATCCCCATCGTCGAAGCCCTCGTAGCGGGAACAGGGATACTCCGGGCACTCCCAGCAAAATTGGACGCCGCCGTGCTCCAGAGAGCATTTAGCAATGGCGCAGCTCTGGTTGCCCGACCCGCCGCCACAGCCGGGGCAGTAGCCGCCCAAGTGAATGGAGCACAGGCAGCAGTTCAGTCCGCAGAGGGAGAAGCGGGTTTCTTCCCTGGTAAAGCCTTTCATACTCTTTCCTCCCTTAGAACCACAACGCCTGCTCCTCCCGGAATACCGGGGTGTCCCCCTGGGCGTAGGGGTCATAGCGATTTTCGCTGCAGCCGAATTCCTGTAAAAAGCAGATCTGGCCCGCCTCGTTCCAGCGGATGAGGGAGAGGCCGTCAAAACTCTGGATGGTGCCGTCCGTCATGGCGCACCGGAATACCCACTCCACCACGGTCTGATTTCCCTTGTGGAAATACTGCCGGATGTCCCAGCGCTCTACAGCGCCCCGGCTGTTCCATTCATCAAACCACAGCTTGATCTTTCCGCTGCCATGGTACTCCGGCCCCCAGCTCTCGATGTAGATGGCGTCCGGGGCGAAGAGCTCCTCAATGCCCGTGTCCTGCTTGCCCAGCCACATGGAGAACCACTGCCGGATCTTACTTTCCCGCTGTTTTTCTGCTTCCATATTCATATTCTCCAGTTGTCCCCCTTGGTGCCGTCCCAAAGCATCAAATATTCTGTACCTCTCTCCGCCGCGATGTGGAATCCTGTCCGCCGGTAGAGGTGCAGGGCCGGATTTTCCTTCCGGACGGAGAGGGATGCACGATGATATCCATTCTCCCGGAGCAGAAGCAAAAGACCGTTCAGCAGCCGCGCCCCGATGCCCAGTCCACGATATTTTGGCAGTAACGAGATGGCCAGAGAGGGGGTGGCGTTATCGATGTGGCCATAGTCCTCCATGATGCGGCACCACGCCGCACCCACCACTTTTTCCGCCGCCTCGGCTACCAGACAGTGGTCACCTGGCCTTGTACCGAAGTGCGCAATATAGACCTGCAGCTCCGGCAGATCCATCACAGACCGGGGCGGCGGCTCCATGCCCTCCGGGAGATAGATGGCCTGATAGAGAAATTCCCGCAAGAGGTCATGTTCTTCCAGGCGTATTTCGCGAATGATCGTGTTCATCTCATTCCTCACTCTGCCCGTTTGATGGGCTGCCGGATAACGGTTTTCAATTTTTCCGGCTTGCACCGCCGCACATCGCTCAGATAGATCTCGTGGTGGAACCGGCCCCGGCTGAAATCCAGCCCATAGCCCTGGGACTTGGCGTACGCCTCCATGGCCGCCACGGTGGCTGGTTCATTGTCGTAGGGGCCGATGTGCATACACTGGACGCACAGCCCCTCCTCCCAGGAGAAGAACTCCACCGCGGAGAAGTCCCTCTGTTTCTTTTCCGTGGCCTCCCGGACGGCCCAGTCAAAGACCTCTTTTGTCACAAACTCCGGCAGACGGATGAGGGAGATCCACCGGAAATCCGCCTTGCGGGAATAGTCCACGCCCCGGGTATCCTCCTGCCACCACAGTCCCTCCAGGGGCGGCACCACATAGTCAAAGTAGCCCTCCAGCTTGTGTTTGCCCAGCTTGCTCATTTTGATGGTGTAGGCCACAGCGTAAAGCAGTTCCAGAGCCTGCTTGTAGGTGCCGCCCTCCTCGTTAGGGTCGCCTTGGCCACGCACGGCCAGGAAGTTCATGGCGGGCACCGTGACGATACCAGGTTTCTTAGGGGGCAGATAGAACTCCTTGTACTCCTTCTTGTAATCAAAGGCCACGGCTATTTCCTCCTTTTCTTCGGCTGTTCTTGAAGGGCCAGACAAGTGAGGCGGGTGAGGGCAGTCATGGTGTCCCGGTCGTCCACATCCTCCACCCAGATGTAGTCCCTGGCACCCTCGTATGGCGGAGCCTTGGGGAGGTTGGGAAAGGCCGCCTCGCCTGCCGGGGTGATTTTGACAAAAAGCTGGTCATCACAGATGACGGCGAAGAACACATTGTCACAGTAGAGGCCGTATTCCCCGAACATCTTCCGGCTGCGGATGGAGCCCGACTCCCGCAGCTGCTCAGTCACATAGTCCACAAAGTCCTGATGAGAGGCCAAATCAATTCCTCCTGTAACGGTGGGCCAGTGTTTTGGTCAACGCCCTCAATTGCTCCCGCAACTCCTCCGGTTCCAGCAGCTCTGCCTTGTCCCCGAAGGTGAGCACCCAGCTGAGCACGCTGTCAGCGTCGGGAAAGCCGCCGGTAAAGCGCAGCCGTCCGTCAAGCTCCACGGTGAAACGGTCCGCGCCGTACTCCTCCACCAGCCGCCAGCGGCAGGATGGCTCAAAGAGAACGGTGACCTGATACTTGATTGGGAAGATCCGCTCCGGCTCCAGGTCGGGCAGGGGTGCGTATCTTGGTTCAAAGGGTTCACCGGTGGTGAGGTCCGTCATGCGGTTCAATTTGAACATACGGAAACCCTCCCGCATCCGGCACCAGCCCCATACATACCAGGTGGACCAGTGGAACACCAGGTAGTAGGGCTCCACGGTGCGCACCGACTCCCCCTTGGGGGAGAAGTAG